>JACCDV011170316.1_pt1 | contig 259089 bp, 233 predicted proteins | sample 7446131 | NCBI WGS metagenome assembly JACCDV01 (sample SAMN15323448, study PRJNA562643) | freshwater metagenome | isolation source: river surface water | place: USA:Blue River Watershed | collected 2017-08-17 | reverse complement strand
TAAAAAGAGCATCGCCGGTAGAAAAACCCGATTACAGCCAGAATTCAGCGCCAAATTCTCTAAGCGGACCAAGCTATCAGCAAAGCCGAGCAATTAAAGAGGCTTACGGTGCAAAACTGCTTAGGCTGCAATTTGAGAAGGAATCAAAAAAATTAATCTCGGTTGATGATGTAAAAGTTGCGGCATTTAACGCAGCAAGAATGACCAGAGACAGGATTTTAAATATTCCTGACCGCGTCATTCCTCAATTGGTTGGCAAAACCAATATTTTTGAGATGAAAGAAATTCTAAAAACCGAGCTGGTCAAAGCCTTGGAAGAGCTATCAAAGATCAATGACAAACTATGACGATCTCTACTTAAAAAATTTCTGCGAAGGCCTAAAGCCGGACCCGAATTTTACAGTTTCAAGTTGGGCAGATAATCACCGAGTTTTAAGTAGCGTTTCATCAAGTGAACCTGGTCCGTGGAGAACCGATAGAACGCCATATTTGAAAGAGATTATGGATTGCCTTTCGCCATCACATCCTTGTGAAAAAGTGGTGTTTATGAAAGGCGCGCAAATTGGTGGAACAGAGTGCGGCAACAATTGGATGGGTTTTGTAATTCATCACGCACCAGGACCAATGCTGATTGTAAATCCGACAGTTGAGACTGCCAAGCGCACCTCAAAAATGCGGATTGATCCGGCAATAGAAAACTGTCCGGCACTAAAAGAAAAAGTAAAAGACCCAAGAGCCAGAGATTCCGGAAACACAATTTTGATGAAGGAATTTCCAGGCGGTGTTTTGGTTATGACCGGTGCGAATTCTGCCGTTGGGCTTCGCTCAATGCCGATTCGCTATTTGTTTTTAGATGAAATTGATGGTTATCCGGACGATGCTGCCGGCGAAGGTGATCCCGTAAATCTTGCGATTCAAAGAACTGCAACGTTCAGCAATCGCAAAATTTTCATGATCTCAACTCCGACAATCAAAAATTTTAGTCGGATTGAAACCGCGTTTTTGGAAGGTGATCAAAGATATTTTTTTGTTCCATGCCCTGATTGTGGCGAGTTTCAAACTCTTAAATGGGCGCAGATAAAATGGCCGAAAGGCAAACCGGAATCAGCTTATTACGCCTGCGAAAAATGTGGCAGCGTTTGGGAAGATCACCAGAAAGCAGCAATTTTACGGCAAGGTAAATGGGTAGCAACCAATCCAAGTGCTAACAGCAAAACAATTTCTTTTCATCTCTCATCACTTTACAGCCCGCACGGCTGGGTGAGCTTTGGCGACATCGCTAAAGAATTTTCTGAAGTTCATAAAGACCCGCCAAGATTACAAGTTTGGACGAACACTAAGCTCGCGGAAACTTGGGAAGACATGGCTGGCGAAGTTATTGATCCAACAGGATTGATGAAACGCCGCGAAAATTTCGGCACTCGTTTGCCAAAAGATATCGCGATTATTACTGCCGGTGTTGACGTTCAAGACAACCGCATCGAGCTGGAAATTGTTGGCTGGGGCCGAGATGAAGAAAGTTGGTCTCTTGATTATCAGGTAATTTATGGCGATCCATCAACGCCAAATTTATGGCGCGATCTTGATGAAATTTTAAGTCACAGCTTTTCTCATCAAAGGGATTTACCAAATTTTCCAATTACCGCTGTGTGTATTGATAGCGGCGGACATTACACTGATCACGTTATCAATTATTGTGATGAGCGTAAGCACAAAAAAATCTGGGCAATTAAAGGAAGCTCTGCTGGTTATGGTGTTCCTGTCTGGCCATCTCGTGCCAGTCAAAATAAAAGACTAAAAAAACCAGTTTATGTCATTGGCGTAAATGATGCCAAGGAAACCTTGATGCAGAGATTACGCATTGCCGAATCTGGTGCGGGATATTGGCACTTTCCAATCGAGCGAGACGCTGAGTGGTTTGGTCAAATAACATCCGAAATCGTCAAAACCAAATATGTCAAAGGAAGGCCAATCAGGCAATGGCAACCTCGCAAGGAAGGAGCTCGAACAGAAGGCTTGGATTGCAGAGTTTATGCCTTTGCCGCACTTCGCGGTTTGGTAAGAAACTGGAAACTAGATCTGAATAAAACGGTAGAAAATTTACAAAAAATCCCGCTCAAAAATCCTAACAAACAAGATACTCAAAGCGTTCAGACTCTTAACCCACGTCGCATCCGCAAAGTAAGAAGCCGAGGAATAGTTTAAAAAAATAACAAGTGAAAACTCTCGAAGAACAATTAACCGAAGTGCAGCAAGCAATTTCTGATGTTATCACCAACGCCCAAGAGGCGTGGTATAACGGACAGAAGGTAAGAAAAGCCGACTTGGCTGTTTTAGAAGTTCGGGAAAAAAGGCTTTTAGTGCAGATCAAAAGAAAAAATCGTGGCGGCATCAGAGTAAGAGGAGCGACTCCAGTATGAGAAAACTGCCAAAAATTTCTGAAAGCTGGCTTGATAAAACCATCTCTTATGTGAGCCCACAAAGCGGCTTAAAAAGATTGGAAGCAAGAACCAGACTGGCAATTGCCGGTGGTTACACAGGTGCAAGGAGAGATCGCAGACAAACTTCAAATTGGAATGTTGCTGACGGCTCTGCTGACAATGTCACTTTGCCTGATCTTCCGGAACTTCGTCAAAGATCGAGAGACTTATTGCGTAACGCTCCACTCGCATGCGGCGCTGTCAGCACGGTTGTCACCAATGTTGTCGGAACCGGACTTAAAGTTCAGTCGCACCTTGATCGTGAAGTGCTAAAACCTTTCTTCAAAAGCGAAGATGAATTTGATGCTTTTGAAAGAAATGCCGAACGGGTATTTCGTAACTGGGCAGAAAATCAGGATTGCGATATTACTCGCTGTCAGACTTTTTCTGAAATTCAGAATCTGATTTTGCGTTCAGTTTTAGAAAGCGGCGATGTTTTTATTTTAAAGCGCAGCGTTTCCCGACCTAACAGAAATATTGATTTAGCACTGCAAATTGTTGAAGCGGATCGCGTTGCAAATCAGAACTTCGAAGCTGACACAGCAACAAGTGCTGGCGGCGTTGAAATGGATTCTGACGGTGCGCCAATTTCTTATTCTGTCTGCAATAGAAATCCGAATGATTTTCAAAGCGGAAAAGAGAAAAAGTTTGTTCAGATTCCTGCTTTTGACAAATACGGAAACAGACAGGTTTTTCACATTTTCAACCGCATCCGTCCAGGACTTACCCGTGGCGTTCCTTACCTCGCACCGGTTATTGAAAGTTTAAAACAATTAGATCGTTACACCGAAGCGGAAATCATGGCCGCTGTAGTGTCAGCAATGTTCACTGTTTTTGTGAAATCGGAAGATGAAGAAGGACTGGCTCCGATGACTCCTGACGATTCAGGAGGAAGAAGAGATGACGGTGATTACAAACTTGGACCAGGCGCAATTCTCGATCTTCAGCCTGGTGAAAATATTGAAATCGCCGATCCGAAAAGACCGAACCAAGCCTTTGATCCTTTTGTTCAAGCGATACTCAGACAAGTTGGTGTCGCGCTGGAATTACCTTTTGAGATTTTAATCAAACACTTCACTGCCAGCTATTCTGCTGCTCAGGCGGCTTTGGTTGAAGCATGGAAGTTTTTCTCAAGTAGAAGGAAATGGCTTTCAATTCAGCTCTGCCAGCCAGTTTACGAAATGGTAATTACTGAAGCGGTTGCCAAAGGAATTTTGAAAGCACCGGGCTTTTTCAGCGACCCATACATTCGCAGCGCCTATCTGGGAGCAGAATGGATCGGACCACCAAGAGGCCAAATTGATCAGCTCAAAGAAGTAAGAGCGGCGCAAACCAGAATTGAAATCGGTGTCAGCACTCTCGCTGAAGAAACAGCGATTCTAACTGGTGGCGATTTTGAAAGAAAATATCCGCAAATCCTCAAGGAATATCGGCTGAAACAGGAAGCAGGAATTATTCCAAAAGAAGTAGTTCAACCCATACAACAACAAAAAAACAACAATGCATGAAATTCTAAAAATCGCAAAATATTGGGCAATTGAGCCTGATAGTTTGAAGAGCCTTTGTCGCCTAAAAGCCAAAGAAATAAAAGATTTTCAATCTCTCGCGTTCAAATCGGATGCCCGTCTTAATAATACCAGATCAGTTCTGATTCGTGACGGCACGGCAATAATTCCGATCTACGGACCGATCACGGCAAGAAGTGATTTATTCACCTTCTTTCTCGGTGGAACGCCTCTGTCGGATTTGGCAAAAGATTTCCAGGCAGCACTCGATAACGACCAGGTAAAAGCAATTTTATTTGATGTCGATTCTCCAGGCGGAGTTGCTCTCGGACCGATGGAAATGGCACAGGCCATCTTCAATGCGCGGGGCAAAAAACCAATCTGGAGTTATGTCGGTAGGAATTGTTCATCTGCTGCTTATTGGCTCGCTTCCGCAACGGAAAAAATTATCGCCAATCCTTCTGCACTCTTGGGCAGCATCGGAGTTGTCACAACAATTCCGGTTCAGGAAGAGCCTGACTCCGAAGGATATAAAAACATTGAAGTCGTTTCAAGTAATGCCGGTCGCAAACGGCCTGATCCGCGAACTGCTGAAGGCATGGCTGAGATCAAACGCGAACTCGATGATCTGGAATCACAATTTATTGAATCAGTGGCGCGCTTTCGCAGCACGACAATTGATGCAGTAAAAAATGATTTCGGACAAGGAGGTGTTTTGATTGGCGCAAATGCAGTCTCAAGCGGCATGGCAGACGAGATCGGAAGCTATGAAGAAACTCTGGCAAAACTTAATCAAAAATTTTTAACCAATAAAAAAATTAATTTTATGAGCAAAGAATCAATCGAGAGATCAGCGATTACCGCGGATTTCATCAAGGCTGAATTTCCTGACATCGCTGAAAAATTGGCGAAGGAAAATTCAGAAAAAATTAAAACTGAAACAAAAGAAAACGCTTTTGCTGAAGGAATTAAATCGGAAAGAGAAAGGATTTTAGCAATCGAAGAAGCAGCTTTGTCAGGTCACGAAGACTTGGTAGCTCAGGCTAAAAAAGACGGCAACATGACCGCTGAAAAATTAGCTCTGCAAATTATCGCAAGAGAAAAACAGCGCGGCACGAAATTTTTGGAATCAGCCAAAGAAGCAGAAAAAGAAATGCCGAAAGTTGATCCGAGTTTTGAAGCAAACACTTCAGGCAAAGAAAAGGTCGATAAGGATGCTCCTCTTGAGGAAAGAGCTAAAAATGAGTGGCAAAATGATGCAAAGCTCAGAACTGAATTTGCCGATGACTATGACGCTTACTTCGCTTTCAAAAAAGCCAATGAGGCAAATCAGGTAAAAATTTTATCAACACAAAATTCAAAGAGGTAAAACATGACAGCATTAACAACAGGCGCAAATCGCAGCTACGAGCTTGGCGATATTAACCAACTTCCAATCAAAGGTGGATCGGTAATTTACGAAGGAGCAGCCGTTGGCAGCAACTCTTCTGGATACGCCAAATCAATTGCCAGTGGAGACAAATTTGTAGGTTTTGCCGATGAGCATATCGACAATTCCAGCGGCAGCGATGGTGAAAAAACAATTCGCCTTCGGAAAAAAGGATCAATATTGCTGGAAATTTCCGGCATCACATTGGCGGATATAAACAAGTCGGTTTATGCAACTGATGATAACACCTTCACCTTGTCTGATTCTAGTTCGGTTTATATCGGACAAATTTCACGCATAGATTCAAGCGGTTTAGCTCTCGTTGAATTCGATGTTGCCGCACTCCCTCCTGTAGCCGCTTAGGTAACTTTTAACAACTTCAAATCAAAAAATTTATGTCTCTAAACGAATTATCATCAAGGGCTATTATTGGCCTTTATTACAAGCGTCTCGAACAAAAAACCGGCATGGACTGGATCGAGGCAATTTCCAATTATTTCGCATCTGATCAGGAATCTGAAACCTACAAGTGGTTAGGTCAATCTCCTGTGATGCGTGAATGGGTTGGTGGCAGACAGGCAAAAGGTTTTTCAACCAATGGTCTGACTATCGAAAACAAACACTTTGAAGGCACTTTGGAAATTGCGGTGAAAGATTTACGCCGTGACAAAACTGGACAAATCAAAGCCAGAATTAATGAATTTGCTGACAGAACAAATTCACACTGGGCGCAGCTTTTATCTAAGCTGCTCGTAAATGCCGAAAGCACTGTTTGTTACGATGGCCAATATTATTTCGACACTGATCACTTGGAGGGTAAAAGCGGAGCTCAAAGCAACAAACTACAAGTCGATCTAACTGGTTTTGCCGATGTTATTGATGGCGGAAAAGTTGGCGTTGCGATTTCTCCAAGTGAAGCTGCATTTCGTTTAGCAGTGCTTCGAGGCATTCAACAAATCTTGTCATTTAAAGATGATCAGGGTGAACCGATGAATGAAAATGCGACTAACTTTTTGGTTAAGGTTCCAACCTCAATGTGGCATATTGCTCAGGCTGCAGTTGCCGTTCCTTTAACTGTTGGCGGCAGCACTAACTCAATCAAAGTAATGAATGAGCTTAATATCACTGTAGCACAAAATCCTCGCCTTCCTTGGACTGATAAGTTTGCAATTTTCAGAACTGATAGCGCGATCAAACCCTTTATTCGTCAGGAAGAAGAAGGCGTTAAACTCAAAGCAATTGCCGAAGGTTCAGAGCTCGAATTCAGACATGATAAACACGAATACGGTGTTGATACATGGCGAAATGTTGGCTACGGATACTGGCAACATGCTTGTCAGGTGAAGTTGATTAAATCTTAAAAAAGGAGGAAGTCATGCAAACTTATGAAGTAACTGGAAAGCACATAACCATTGGTATTGGCATCGAACTTAAACTGTCAGAAAGTCAGGTTGAGAGTCGTACAACTTCTTTGAAAAACAAAAGGAAGGACATCTTTGAAGTCACAGAATCAGTGCAATTCAAACAAGGCGAGAAAATCACCATCTCGCCTGAGTCTTTAACCAAATCTCTTTTGGAAAATCTCAAAGAAATTTCTGACAAAAAACCTGACGGCAACAAAGTTGAAGCGCCAACAGAATATCCCTGCATCCAGCATGTGAGCTTTGGCAAATACAATGTCTTTGACGCAGAGAAAAATTTATTAACTCCAAAACCAATTAAAAAAGATGAAGCTGAAAAAATATTTACGGAAATTTCGAAGAAAACTGAGCCTGATGATAACGCCAACGAAGACGAAAAAAACTCAGAGAAAGAACAATCTGAGAACGGCGCAAGGCATGATGCTTAAAGAAGATTTATGTTAGATTTCGACAACTTCATTAATAAGCCCTGCGTTGAAATTTTTGGGCGAGAAGCAACTTACATTCCGGCGAATAGTGATTTTGATTCTTTCACAATTAAGGGTGATTTTCACAAGGATTACAAAGGCGTAAAAGCTGATTCTTCTGAGGTGGAAATCAGCTCTAACGAAATCGTTTTATTCGTCCGCGATGTTTCGATGCAGCCAAGTTATCCAAAGGCAAATCAAGGTGATTTTATCGAAGTGGAAAACACCAGATACCAAATAATCGACATTCAGCAGCACATACCAGGAAGCAAAAAATTAATTTTACATGAGTCACCCGCGAACAGCGATTAGAGATGCTTTGGTCGATAGATTGAAGACAAAAGTTGATGACGTTTTTCCAACTGACGCAGGAGACAAAATTTATGGCAGCAGATCGAAGCCTTTATTCGACCAGTTTCTGCCGGCGATTTTAGTTTATGCGCGAAACGAAAATGTCATTGAAGAAAGATTTGCGAGCGATGGTTTTGGAGCGACAAAACGAGAGTTAGATATTGCCTTCGAAGCCGTGGTTTTAGGAGGTGAAGAGGTTGATACTGCCCTCGATAAAATCGCCGAGCAAATTGAAAATGCTTTTGATGGATGGGAAATGCCGACAAGAAAAGCAGATGTTTTGAAATTGAAATCTACCGAAATCGACATCTCGATTGATGGCAGTAAAATCTATGGGGCTGTAAGGCTTACCTACACGATTACTTATTACACAACAAGCAAAGAACCTGATAATTCAGGAACAATACCAACTGAAATTGAGGCAAATTTCCCATGAGCAAAACAATAAAAATTCAAATCATCACCGACCATCAAGACTACAAAAAAGGACAGATTGTTGAGCTTGAAGAAAAGCAGGCAATCAACTTTTTAACCAACGGAAAAGCGTTAAAAATTCACCGCAAAAAAGATGACGTCGCAGCAGAAAAAACCGAAGAAAATTCTGAAGAAAAAAACAGCGACAAAGGAAACAAAAAATCCAAGAAAAATGATCAATGAACTTCAATGAAAAAGACGGATTTAATTTAAACGATCTTGCACGAAGACTAGCAAATATCATTCGCCTTGGCCAGATATTTGAAATTGATTATGAAGTCGCAAAAGCACGAATAAAAATCGGTGACCTAGAAACTGACTGGCTGCCATGGATGACCGCAAACAGCGGCACAAATAAAGACTGGAACCCACCCGAAATTGACGAACAGGTAATCGTTTTATCTCCATGCGGAGAATTAAATCAGGGAGTGATTTTGCCTTCACTTTATCGCGGTAACGCTCCCGAAAATTCCGGAGATATTAAAAGCATAACTTTCGCCGATGGTTCAAAAATTTCCTTCGATAAGACTACAGGAAATTTGGATTTAGATATCAAAGGCAGCGCCAACATTAAAGTCGCAGGAAACGCAGAAATTGAAGCTGCAAACATTACCTTAAAAGGAAATGTTGATCTTGGCGGCAGTGGTGGAAATCCGGTCGCCAGAGTTGGTGACAAAGTAAAAATTGATTCCGGCTCTTCTGCTGGAGAGTGGCCGATTATCACAGGATCAAGCAAGGTCAAAGCAACATGAATGTAAATACCGGCAAAACAATTTCAGAGATTGCTCATATCAAGCAATCGATCACCAATATTCTTACCACACCGATTGGCTCAAGAATTATGCGCCGCGATTACGGTTCACGGCTTTTTGAAAGAATTGATCAACCGATAAACGGCGATTTGATTGCAGAAATTTATTCCGATGTTGTTGAGGCGCTCTTCACTTGGGAGCCTCGTTTTGAAGTTGAGCAAGTCACAGTTCAAAGCATCGAAAAAGGTAAAATCACAATCGACCTTGAAGGCAGTTATGTAAAAGACGGACAGAAAATAGTTTTAGAAAATATTCAGATCAGCAGCAGCTAAATGGGCAATTTTACAGCAATAGATTTATCAAAATTACCGGCTCCAAAAGTAATTGAAGAGCTAAGTTATGAAACAATTTTTCAGGACATCTTAAGTGATTTTTTAGAAAAAAATCCGAGCTACTCAACTTTACTGGAAAGTGATCCGGCGATGATTCTGCTGGAGGTTTGCGCTTATCGCGAATTACTTCTTCGCAATAGAATTAACGAAGCAGCAAAAGCAACAATGCTCGCTTACGCAACTGGAAGCGACTTAGAAAATTTAGGCGCTTCTCTTGGTGTACAAAAACTTGAAGGAGAAACTGACGATCAATTAAGACAAAGAATCCAACTTGCACCAGAGGCATTTACCAATGCTGGATCAATTGGTGCTTACACATTTCATGCACTATCTGCATCAAGCGATATAAAATCGGTTTCAGTAAAAAGCCCGAACCCTGGTGAAGTTTTAGTAACAATTCTTTCCAAGACTGGAAATGGAACTGCATCAGAAGAATTGATCGATGCCGTTTTAGAAAAATTAAGCGAAGAAGATGTCAGACCACTTACCGATCAGGTTTCTGTGCAAAGTGCGGAGATTATCAATTATTCGGTTGAAGCAGTAATTACGGTTTATTCGGGTCCATCTTCAGCAGTGGTTGAAACTGAAGCACGAGTTACCTTAGATAAATTTTTAGATGAAAGACACGCAATTGAAAAACTGGTAGCAGTGTCAGGAATTTATGACGCTCTTCATGTTGATGGCGTAAAGAAAGTTCAGCTTATAAGTCCAACGGAAGATGTTGTTACGACCGATGAACAAGCGGCTTATTGCAACAGTAAAACAATCTCAATCGTAGTTGATGAGTGACGAAATTAATCAATCTTTATTGCCGCCAAATGCGAGCACTTTACTGAGAGATTTGGAAAGTGTGTTTGGCAATTCTTTTGATCTGCCAACGCTAAATCGCTATGTGGTAAATCCTGATCTTGCACCAGCTCATATTCTACCGTGGCTTGCTTGGGCATTATCAGTTGACGATTGGAGTGATAGCTGGCCAGAACAAATTCGCCGCAATGTTATCAAGGCAAGTGTCGAAGTTCACAGAAAAAAAGGAACAATTGGCGCTCTTAAAAAAGCGCTACAGGCTTTCAACTACACCAATGTCAAAGTTGAAGAATGGTTTGAATATGGCGCTGATCCATATTTTTTCAGAGTGTTTTTTGATGTAAAAGAACCTGGTTTTGATGTTAACATTTTACCGCAAGTTCAAAAGGTCATAGAAAGCACCAAGAACGCAAGATCGCATCTTGAAACACTGAGAGCTTATCTTTCAGCAGAAATGGGTTTGGTAAGCATTGGAAGCGTCATTATTTCAAAAGAAGTTACCTCGCTGAATCCCGTGATTTTCGATCATGATGACGAATTAGAAAACGAATCACCCGCACCAACTTTGGGAACATTTTTTATCACTAAAGAAATTACTACGATTTATCCCCTGACATGACGCAGCAATACTACAACCTTATTACCAATAATGGTCTGTTGAAAGAAGCGGCGGCAAATAGTCCAGGTGGATCAGCAATAGATTTAACCCATATTGCGGTTGGCGATGCAAACGGCACAAGTTATAATCCGACCGGCGCACAAACCGCCTTGGTTCACGAAGTATATCGCACCACTCTGACCCATGTTGCAATTGATGAAAACAATCCGAATCAGCTAATTGTCGAAGGAGTAATCAGCGAAACAATAGGACCGTTTTACATTCGCGAGGTCGGAATTTTTGATTCTGACGGACAGCTTTTTGCAATCGGAAAATATCCCGAAACTTTTAAATCAACTTCAGAAAGCGGCTCCGGAAAAAGACTTTATATCAGGATGATTTTGGGCTTCACAAATGCCCCGCAGGTCAATTTGGTGATGTCGGAAGATCTCAACAATGATCCGAATTTTAATGCAAATGTCATCATTGCTTTAGCTGAAAAATTATCAAAGGCAGCAAATTTGGCAGATTTAGAAAATGCTGAAGAAGCCAGAGAAAATCTTGGATTAGAAATTGGCGTAAATGTTCAAGCCTTTGCAGCAAATCTTGCAGCACTTGCAGCTTTAGTTGGAGCAGCAAAAAAGATTCCTTACTTTACAGCAGCGGGACAGATGGCACTCGGCGATTTGTTCTCAAATAAAAACGCCTTTATCAACGGCGATTTTAATATTTGGCAGCGTGGCACTTCGTTTACAAGTATCGCTGATGCAACTTATTTTGCTGATCGGTGGAAATATCTCAAAGGAACAACTGCTGTTCATACCGTCAGTCGTTCAACCGATGTTCCAACAGTTGCACAGGCCGGAAGAGGATTTAATTATTCTGCCTTGGTGGATTGCACCACGTTGGCTTCAAGCATCGGCTCTTCTGAAAGAATAGGAATTTTACAAATTATCGAAGGCTACAACTGGCTGCCTTTAGCTCAAAAAGAAATCACTTTATCTTTTTGGGTTAAAGCAACGAAGACCGGAATATATTGTGTTTCTTTACAAAATTCTGCCTCCAACAGAACCATAGTAAAAGAGTACACAATCAGTGCATCAAATACCTGGGAATATAAAACAATCACATTTCCAGCTTCCCCTTCCGATGGCACTTGGGATTACACAAACGGAGCTGGTCTTCAGGTTATTTTTGTATTAGCTGCTGGTTCAACTTTTCATGGAGCTGCTGATTCATGGTCAACATCAAACCTGATCTCAACATCCAATCAGGTAAATGGTGTTGATAGCACCGCTAACGATTTCAGATTGTGCGGAGCTCAATTAGAAGCTGGTGCGGTAGCAACACCTTTTGAAAAAAGATTGTTTCAAGAAGAGTTAAAATTATGCGAAAGATATTACCAATTTGTTCATTCAGGCTCATCTCACATCATAGTTATTCACGCCTCTGCCGGAGTTGTGGCTGTCAAAGCTAATTTCAGACAGCAGATGCGAACGTCACCTTCAATTGGTCAAACCGGCGTTATTAATGCACAAAATGGAACTGGATTTAACAATACTCAATCTTCTCCAAGCATAACTGTATCATATGCCACACTGGACTCCTGCTATGTAATGCTAGGAAATTTCAACACTTCAGGTCAGACAAACAGCATTTCTTGCTCCTGTCCCACCGCTGAAAATAATTTAAATGTCATAACCCTAAATGCAGAGCTGTAAAATATGAAAATTGAGAAAGTTAAAGAGATGGAATCTTGCTACATCGTAAATGACTGCAACGCCGTTCCAAAAAATTCTGAAAATTCTGATTATCAACAAATTCAAAAATGGATTGCAGAAGGCGGTGTTGTTGAAAAAGAGGATTTATTAGCTAAAGCAAAGTTAAAAAAATTCGCAGAAATAAAATCAATCCGAGATCAGAAAAACATCGAGCCAATTACTGATTTTGAAGCATTTTTGTTTGATGATGAAGGCAATAAAATTGAGCAAAAATCTTACTTTATTTTTTACACTAATCGCCATCAAACCAATCCCGCATCCGATCCTGATTCAATAATTTCTAGAGCTTTGGATTTGGGTTCGATGCCATATTTTACAAAAGACTTAAGTGGCGACAAAATCGCTGTTGAACTTACCTCTGAAACAGCAGCATTGCTACGTCAACGCATAGCACAAAGAAACAACAATAACTACAAGCTAAGCACTGCGATTGAAGCTGAGATAAATAATGCCGCCACTATCGAAGAGGTAGAAGAGATTACGCTTGGAGCGTGAGAAAATTACAGAAATTTCTAAACAGATCAAAAGGCACAACTGTCTTAAATGACCCAAGAATATTACAGTATTATAACCAATGCGGGTTTGATAAAAAACGCCGCCGCTAACAGTGGTGGCTCGCCTGTAAATTTAACACACTTGGCGGTCGGTGATTCAAATGGAAGTTATTACAATCCAACAGGAACTGCTGTTGCACTTCAAAACGAAAAACATCGCACCACTTTAACCCATGTTGTCATAGATGAAAACAACCCAAATCAACTGATTGTTGAAGCGGTTATCAATGAAATAGTTGGACCGTTTTATATTCGCGAAGTTGGTGTTTTTGATGAAGATGGAGATCTGTTTGCAATCGGCAAATATCCGGAAACTTTCAAACCGGACTTGCCAGCAGGTTCAGGCAAGCGCCTTTACATCAGGATGATTCTTGGCTTTGCCAGCTCTCCAAATGTTGAGCTGGTTATTTCTGATGACATCAATAACGATCCAAATTTTTCTACTGATGTTAATAATGCCTTAGCAGAGCGTCTTGTTAAAACAGAAAATTTGGCTGATCTAGAAAATGTCTCTGAGGCCAGAAATAACCTGGAGGTTTACAGCAAAAGCTATCTTAACGGCAAGATAGGCAGAAATTACATCATGAATGGTAATTTTGATATTTGGCAAAGAGCTGCAAGCTTTAATATATCAGGAACAACTGTTTATTACACAGCAGACAGATGGAATTGCGTAACTCAAATAGGAGGAGCGGCAACTATAAGCAGACAAGCTTTTGCGGCTGGTCAAACAGATGTTCCAAATGAGCCAACATACTTCTTGAGATTTGATCAAACTAGCGGCGGAAGCGGATATAACCCAATATTAGAACAGCGCCTAGAAGATGTAAGAAGTTTGGCAGGTAAAAAATGTACAATATCTTTTTATGCAAAAGCGTTAGCGGCATTAAATCTTGATATTGACTTTGTTCAAGTATTTGGAAGCGGGGGAAGTGTAAGTGTTGGTGTTGTAGCACAAACCATTAATTTAAATACCTCATTTCAAAAATTTACCCTAACTTTTGATATCCCTTCAATTGCCGGTAAAACTGTAGGAAGCAGCAGCTTTTTAGCATCTAGAATCAGACTTCCTGAAAGTGCTATATTTACAGTGGATATAGCACAAATTCAAATAGAAGAAGGAAATATAGCGACAGACTTTGAGCATAAGCATATAAGTGAAATATTGGCTTTATGTCAAAGATATTGGCACAAAAGATTGTGGTATTTTGGTTGGAGCAGCACAAATCATCAGCACAGCATAAGACAATTTAATTTCCCTGTGGAAATGAGAGTTGCACCAACAATTACAAATGTCGTTGAAGCTGTTTGGGGTGCTCCTGGAGTTACTGTATTCGCTCAAACATCAAATAAATTGAACCTACACGCAGCTATACCTATCGCTTCTAACGGAGAGAGTTATGGCCACTTTATGGCAGATGCAGAATTGTAGTGAAAAATTGATTACCTCAAAAAATGAAGAAGAACAACGCAACTTTTATTAATGTTCAGATCTCCAGAGATGGTTATTTTGCTGACGGAATGTTTATTCCAAAAGATGAGGCTAACAGGCATTATGTTGAGTTGCAGAAGTGGATAGAAAATGGCGGAGTTGTTGAACCTGAATTTGGCGTGGAGGAAATAAAATCTCAAAAATATCAGGAGCTTGAAGAGTTTAGAAAAACTCAACAATTCCAACCGATTCAATATCAGGATTCCGAGTTCTCAGCTTCAGAAATGGCGAGGCAAAATATCATGAACAACATTCTGGTCACTAACTCTTCGGCGCAAAAATATTGGTTAGATAAAAACAACAACTCGTATGAATTTAGCCTTAAAAATTTTAAAGAGCTCACAACCCTGATTTCCAAAAGAGATACCAAACTTTACTCAATTGAGACGGAAATAAAAAATGCCATAAAGAAACTAAGATCTGTCAAGTCTCTTGCTGCAATAATAATTCCTGATCTGTGGCGTAAGAGTGAAGAAAACTACCAAGAATAATTTAGCAGCAAAATCAGTCATTAATGACTCAAGAATATTACAGCATTATTACCAACAGCGGTTTGGCAAAACACGCTACGGCAAGTCTTGGTGGTGATCCAATTGATCTAACTCACCTTGCAGTCGGAGATTCAAATGGCACTTCTTACGATCCGGTTGCAACAGCAACGGCGCTGCAAAATGAGCGTCACAGAACAACTTTAACTTATGTTGAAATTGATGAGAGCAATTCAAATCAGCTAATAGTTGAGGCGATTATTGATGAAACGGTTGGTCCGTTCTATGTGCGCGAAGTGGGAATTTTTGACGCTGACGGAGATTTATTCGCCATCGGAAAATTTCCGGAAACCTTCAAGCCGAATTTACCAAGCGGCTCTGGGAAAAAATTATATGTCAGGATGATTCTGGCATTTACCAGCACACCTCAAGCAAATTTAATTCAGTCTGAAAATCTCAATTATGATCCGAATTTTTCGACTAATGTTTTTAATGCTTTAGAGCAAAAACTCGCAAAAGCACAGAATCTTGCTGATCTTGAAGATGCTGCTGAGGCAAGAATCAATCTTGGCCTAGAGATCGGAGTTAATATTCAGGCCTTTGCTGCAAATCTTGCTGCACTTGCCGCTTTGGTTGGAGCTGAAAACAAAGTTCCTTATTTTACTGCCGCTGGAGCACTGGCGCTTGCCGATCTATTTTCCAATAAAAATATCGTCATCAATGGCGATTTTAACATTTGGCAGCGAGGCACTTCTTTTGTAGGTGTAGTTGATAATCAATACACCGTAGATCGCTGGGTTTACAGAAAAATAAACACCACTGCGGTTCATGATATTTCTAGGTCGACAGATGTGCCAACGGTGGCGCAAGCAGGAAGAAAATTTAACTACTCGGTTCTAATCGATTGCCAGACAATTGATGCATCTGTTAGCGCTGCTGACATCGTAGTATTTTTTCAGAGGATTGAAGGCTACAGCTTTTTACCGATCGCACAAAAAACTTTTACTATCAGTTTTTGGGTAAAGGCGACAAAGATCGGCATTTACTGCGTTGCATTCACTAACGGTAGCGGAGACAGAGGATATGTTGCGGAATACACCGTAAATACTTCAGATACTTGGGAGAAAAAAACCATTACCGTTCCAGCTTCTCCAAGCGGCGGAAATTGGGATTATACAAACGGCGTTGGAATCAATGCGGTTTTTTGTTTAGCAGCTGGATCAAATTATCAAACCACTCCGAATGTTTGGCAAAACGGAGATTTTTCAGCCACCTCAAATCAAGTAAATTCCTGTGACAATGCGGCAAATAATTTTAGAATTTGCGGTGTTCAGATAGAGGGCGGATCAATTTCTACGCCATTCGAACAGAAAACATTTCAGCAAGATCTTTCACTGTGTCAGCGATATTACGAAAAAAGCTACGATGTAGCTGATCCGCCAGGAACGATTTCCAACAGCGGAAATGCCAGAGCCTTTTTGATTGCCAACTCTCCATTCAGACAAAACATTTTTTTCAAAATACCAAAGAGAGCGTTACCAACAATTACTTATTACAATCCTGTAACAGGAGCCGTTGGTCAAATAGCTTTCGGATGGGGATCGTCAAATACTACAAACGTTCTCTACGAAGAGGTTGGAACCTCAAAGTGGACTGGAGGAACCAATACTTCTCAAGCCACTTATCCCGACGCTTATTTTCACTGGACGGCAAATTCGGAGCTCTAGCGGCAAAAGACTCCCGCTTTTTAAAATCCATTCCTAACAAAACTTAAAAATTAAAACTTATGACCGAGCAATTTCTACATGGCGTAGAAATCATCGAAATAGATGATGGTGCGCGCCCTATACAAACAGTTAAATCTTCAGTAATCGGACTTGTTGGAACAGCTTCCAAAGGACCAGTAAATACACCAACTCTGATTTTAGGTTCGCTGTCAGAAGCGGTTACGATTTTTGGTTCTGATGCCAATTTTAGTATTCCGTCAGCACTTGATGCCATCTTTAAACAGACTGGCGCAATGGTTGTGGTGATCAATGTTGCTGATCCGGCAAATTCAGCACACTTAACTACAGGAGTTCTCGATCCAACTAAAATAACTTTAAGCGATATTGTTGGCGGCGTGGATTCTGAAACTGGAAAATACAAAGGTGTTTCAGCACTTCTTGCTGCGCAGTCTGAAGTTGCTGTAACCCCAAGAATTCTGATTGCGCCAAACTTTACTCATCAAACACCGCTCGATGAAAACGAAGAACCTGTTGCAAATCCAGTTGTTGCTGAGCTGCTCACTGTTGCCGAAAGATTAAGAGCAATAATTGTCGCCGACTGCCCAAACACCAACAAAACCGACGCAGTTAACTATCGTGAAGATTGGGGCAGCTCAAGAATTTATCCTGCTTTTCCGTGGGTAAAAATTCTAAACACAGCTAACAATACCATCGTTGAAAAACCATCATCTGCAAGAATAGCTGGTCTTATTGCCAAGTCAGATAACGAGCGCGGTTTCTGGTGGTCACCATCAAACATGGTGATCAATGGCATCGTTGGAATTTCTAAGCCAATTGATTTTGCTTTAGGCGACACCAACTGCACAGCCAACTATCTCAATGAAAACGATATTGCCACCATCATTCAGCAAGATGGTTTCAGATTGTGGGGAAACAGAACAGCTTCAGCTGATCCAAAATGGATGTTTTTGCAGACCAGAAGAACAGCAGATATGATTAATGATTCGCTTCTAAAAGCTCACTTGTGGGCGGTGGATCGCAACATCACCAAAACCTATATCGAAGATGTTTTGGAAGGCGTTAACAATTATCTACGTTATCTGAAAAGCATAGGTGCAATAATTGACGGTAAGGCATTTATTAATCCCGAACTCAACACTCCAGATCAAATCGCTCAGGGCAAAATCACTTTCGATTTTGACTTCACTCCACCTTATCCGGCAGAACACATCACATTCCGTTCAAGAATGACTGATGAATATCTCGAAGAGCTTTTTTCTAACTAAAAACACAAACAAACATGATTCCTAAAATTTTAAAGAACTTCAATTTGTTCATCGATGGCCGTGGCTATGTGGGCAAAGTTGAAGAAGTAAATCCGCCAAAATTAAACATCAGAACTGAAGAGTTCCGCGCGGGCGGGATGGACTCTCCAGTGATGGTTGATATGGGTGTCGAAAAACTCGAAGGCTCGTTCACGCTTCTTGAGTATGACAAAAATGTTTTGAAGCAGTTTGGTTTGGTTAGCGGCAATGCCGTTGCAGTAACCATTCGTGGTGCTTTGCAAGACGACACCACGGTTTCTCCAGTCATCATCAAGCTGCGCGGCATGTATACCGAGATGGATATGGGCAAACTTTCTGCTGGCGAAAAAGGAACGCTGCAATGCACCATCGCTTGCCGTTATTACTCGCTTGAGATTGATGGCGAGCAATTAATCGAAATCGATATCGACAACATGACCAGAAAAATCGGTGGTCAAGACAAGATGATTGATATTCGCAAGGCTCTCGGAATCTAGCTCCCCACTTGGAGTTAAAATTTTCAACTCCAAGAAATTAAAAAATTTAACTACTGCAAAACATGGAAAATATCGCATTAAAATATCCGGTGGAAGTCACCGGTCAGTCTTACGACAAACTCAGCATGAGACGCTCAAAAATAAAAGATCGTCTTTTGGTCGCCAAAATGAAAACCGCCTCTGATGAGGAAAAAGAAATCAGGCTTTTTGCCAATCTTTGTGAGGTAGAGCCAAAGGTAATTGAAGAGCTTGATGAAGCTGATTACTCAAATCTGCAAAAGGTGTATTTGGGTTTTTTCAATTCAGAGGAGATGTCGTCAGCGCAATCATCATCCTCTCGAAAATAACCAACTGGCAACTTTCTGAAATTTCAGAAATGACTGAGGAAGATTTTTCTCTTTTCTTCGATGCCGCAATTGATGTTCATAAAGAATACTCCGAAATAAAAATATGACCAACTCAACTCACGCTGCCGTATCGATTTTAATCGGTGCTGATTTGGGAAAGTCTTTCCGAGATTCTTTCAGTGGAGCCAGTAAACAACTCTCTGCGCTTGGCGATGCAATCAAAAAGGTAAATGACAAAGCGGGAGAAATTGAGGCTTTCAGAAAATCATCACGCACCACAAAAGACGCATCTCTTGCATATCAGGAAGCAAAGCAAAAGCTAAATCTCTTAAGTGCAGAAATTGGAAAAACTGACAAACCTTCTAAAGAGCTTCAGAATAATTTTCGCAAAGCAGAAGTAGCAGCTCAAAGAGCAAAAACCGCCTTCATGGAGTCGGCGCAAGCTACTCGTGAAATGGGCAAAGCCTTAAGTGCTGCTGGCGTTGATTTCAAAAATTTAAATCAGCAACAACAGGCTTTAGGCAAAACTCTTGAAACTTTAAAAAAGAGACAAGCGGCCCTTCAAGCCAATGCTGATGCCAAATCACAAAATCTTTCCAAGCGCGCTAATTACCGCGCGCAGATGGGAGATGCTGTTGCGCTTGGAGCAGTTCTTTATTCTGTAGTTAAGCCAGCGGTAGATTTTGAATATGCAATGGCGCAGGTAGGAGCGGTAACTGAAGAAGCTGCCAATTCTTCCGGCTTTAAAAAACTTACCGCAAAAGCAAGAGAGCTAGGTAATACCACTCAGTTCACTTCTGCCCAAGCTGCCCAAGGTATGAAATTTTTGGGTATGGCTGGCTTTAACACCAATCAGATTTTGGCAGCAACTCCGGCAATTCTGAATCTGGCAATTGCCGACAATATGGAGTTAGGACAATCAGCCGAGATTGTTTCAAATATTCTGAATGGTTTTGCCATGAAAGCTGAACAAGCTGGCGAAGCGGCGGATGTTTTGGCCCAAGCTGCAATTGCCACAAACACCGATGTTAAAATGCTTGGTGAAACGATGAAATTCGTTGCACCAGCAGCGGCAGCAGTTGGCGGAAGTTTGCAAGAAACCACCGCTCTTGCTGGCGTTTTAAGTAATGCAGGTATTCAGGCGACAATGGCAGGAACTATGCTCAGATCAGCATATTTACGCCTTGCTGCTCCGGCAAGAGCCGGTGCAAAAGCGCTTGGTGAATTCAAAAACAAAATGCAGATCACGGCTGAAGAAATGCCAGATGTTGCCAAGGAATCATTACTTGCACAAAATAGACTTCATGGTCTTGGAGTTAAAATCTTTACCAGTGCCGGCAAAATGCGCCCAATGGTTGAGATTATGCGCGATATTCACAAAGCGACCAAAAATCTTTCTGACGATCAAAAACTTGGAGTTATCAAAGATATTTTTGGCACTTACTCAACATCCGGTGCTTTAGCTATTTTCAAAGGATTTGAAACTGGCTCAGTTGATGAAGTTTTAAAGAAAGTTAATAACGCCGATGGTACTGCAAAAAGAATGGCTGATCGACTAAGCGACACCGCCCGTGGTTCGTTTCTTGAGTTTCAGTCGGCAATTGAATCAATCGGAATTTCGCTTGGAACTACATTGCTTCCAACCATTTCAACAACCGCCAGAGAAATTGCAGGCGCTGCTTTAAAGATCAGTAATTTTTCAGAAAAGTTTCCGGTATTAACCAAATATATCGGGCTGACTGTTGTTAGTATCATTGGCTTAAAAATTGCCACCATTGCTCTTGGTTATGCTTTTACTTTTGTCAGAGGCGCTTTCTTAACGGCACAAGGTGCATTATTGGTTTTTAGAACAACTGTTACTTTAGTTGGTCTGGCAATGCCGGTGATAACCACTGCAATTCGTGCAATGGGTTTGGCTTTGATCAGCAATCCAATCGGACTCATAATTGCAGGAATCGCACTTGCTGCAACTTTGCTGATTGCAAATTGGACGCCGGTTGGAGAATTTTTTAAGAATATTTTTAGCGGAATTGTTGGCTGGGTGAAAAGCGCTTTTGATTGGGTGATGAAGTTGGTTGAGCCACTCAAATCAGTTGTTGGCTCAATTACAAATGTTGCTGGAAAAGCGTGGAATTTTGTCGCCGGAAATTCTGATTCAAAAAATTCAAACTCTGGGGCAGTTGGAAATGTTGTCGGCAATCTTGAATCAAACAAAAGCGACATTGGCAAAATTCCATCTTTTGAAATGCCAAATATTGCGCCTCCGACAAGCGGTAATTCAGGGCAACAAATTTCAATTTCCGCGCCAATTACCATCAACGCTGGCGGCAATATGGATGAGAAAAAAATCGCTGATCAGGTGCGAATCGCCATTGATGAAACCTTCAGAAAATTATCAGCAAGAAAACTCGCTTTAAATTACGATCAATGATTTTCGATTCCTTTAAAAACCTTGGCGGCAAGCTGAATCTAAACAGCGCGCTTGGAATCAACATGATGATGATTCTGGGCGCTTATCGTTTTGCGATCAGCTCTGCCGCTTTCCAAAGTCTAAAAAGACAAAGCGAATATCGTTGGCAGGAAATTAACAGAATTGGTGCTGATCCAGCCTTGCAATTCACAGGATTTGGCGCGGAAACTATCGATTTTGATGGCGTGATTTATCCGCACTTCAAAGGTGGACTTCGTCAGGTAACATTGATGCGCGCCGAAGCAGGAATTGGCAAACCGCTATTTTTAATTTCAGGAAATGGCAATGCTTTTGGTAAATGGTGTATTGTCAAAATTTCAGAAAATCAAAGCGTTTTTATGAAAGACGGCGCACCACTTAAAATCGAATTTTCAATCAGCCTTAAGCGTTATGGCGAAGATGCAAAGCCAGGCGTTAAGGGAATCATTCAAAACATCGTTAAAGCAATATGATCACTTATGTCACAAAAGATGGTGATGTGCTTGATGCAATTTGCTGGAAGTATTATGGCAGCACTTCGGGAACAGTTGAAAAAGTTTTAGAAGCCAATCGTCATTTGGCAGAACTAGGCGAGATATTTAGTGCCGGCGTAAAAATTGTTTTACCAGATTTGGCTCAGGAAGAAGAAACAGAAAGCATTAAACTTTGGTCGTGAATCCAGCATTTAAAATTACTGCCGATAAAAAAGATGTCACAGCGTTAATCGCACAAAGATTGGTTTCAATTAATGTCACTGACGAAACTGGTTTAGTTTCCGACACTTGCGAAATCCTCCTCGATAACCGCGATGAAAAATTAGAAATTCCACCGCGCGGCGCTGTTCTTGAAGTTTCTCTTGGTTATGAAGACAAGCCACTGACCAAGATGGGAAGCTATATCGTTGATGATGTCGAAGCTTCATCACCACCTTTGCAAATGCGAATTACTGGCAAAGCAAGTAACACTCTCGACAAAAATCTAAGCAAAAAAATCAAAGCACCTAAGAGCAAATCTTGGCACGGATACACGCTGGTTGGAATCATCACAGCGATTGCTAACAACCATGGTTTCAAGGCGGCGATAGATGAATATTTCAAACAAATCTACATCTCGCATTTAGATCAAACTGACGAAAGCGACATCTCTTTTCTTAACACTCTGGCACAAAGCTATGGCGCTTTTGCTAAGCTGTCTTTGGGGAGATTATTATTCTTTCGCCGAGGCATCAGCGTTTCAGAAAATGGTAAAGAACTGCCAACAACAAAACTTTCTGCTGCACAAATTTCTGATTGGAAATTGCGTGTTTCTGACATGGAAAAATTCGGCAAGGTAATTGCCAAGTGGCATAATTTTTCTACTGGAAAAGAAGAAGATGTTTTTGCCGGAACTGGCGATCCAGCCTACACGATGCGATATAAATTTGTTAGCGCCGACAGAGCGCTTGCCGCAGCAAAAGCAAAGCTCGCTGAATTTAAACGCGGCGCAGAAAATTTAAATTTTTCCACTACAGGAAATCCAAAACTCAGCGCTGAAAACAAGATTACTTTCACCGACATCAAATATCTCAAAAACAAAAATTGGATCATCACGAGTGTTAACCATTCGCTCAGTGACCAAGGATTCACAACTCAAGTAACCGCAATCATCAAACTATCCGATGTGGAGTAAAATTAAAAAATCTGACGATGGAGAATTCATCATCACTAAATGTGAATTGGAATTGCTGCTTGAACACGCTTCCAAGGAAGGCGCTAAAAAAGCATTAACCGAACTTGGTCTTCATGATGAAAACGCGCCAACTGATATCAGGGATTTACGCGAGCTTCTAAAGGCATTTCGTATGGCGAAGAAGGACAGCTTCAGAATTTTGGTTAAATGCATCGTAATCGGCTTCGTAACCATTTTAACCGCCGGATTTATTTCTCTTCTTGGCGATCATATCAAACTCAAATAACAAAACTTATGCCGCAATTTGGAAAAACGTCATTGGAAAAACTCGCCACCTGTCATCCCGATTTACAGAAACTTTTTAAGGAAGTAATCAAGCATTATGACTGCACCATCCTTGAAGGGCATAGATCGGACGAAGATCAATTAAAAGCGTTCAACGCCGGCAAATCAAAAATAAAATCTGGCGGCAAGCACAACCAAACACCATCACTCGCAGTTGATGTTGCGCCGTTGCCAGTTGATTGGAATGACAAAAACAGATTTTACCACTTCGCTGGAAGAGTTCAGGGAATTGCTCAGATGTTAAATATTCAAATTCGCTGGGGTGGCGATTGGAACTCAAACAACGATCTCAAAGATCAAAACTTTTATGACTTACCACATTTTGAATTAGCTGATGAATAAAACTCCCTGCAAATTTTTAGAAGATTTTAGCGGCAACAAATCATCAAAAAGATTAGCTGGAGCTTTCTGCTTACTAACCGGTTCATTGATGAAATTTATCCTGTTTCTGTATGGCTTGCGTCATGTCACAGCAACGCCTTTTGATCGGCTCGATAGTTCTTCCGATAGCCTGATTTATGTTGGTGCTGCTTTGATCGGCTCAGGGTTACTCGAACTTTTAAGACAAGGCAAAAAATGATCCAAAACTTACTGGCAAGACTAGCGGCAATCGCCGGCGCTATAATCGCTATTTTTACCATCGGAAATTTCTTTGGTAAAAAATCACAACGAACCAAACAGCTCGAAGAAAATTTTAATGATGCAGTTGAATCGAAAAACAGGCAGGCAAATCGCCGCAATGATGATATTTCTGCTGTTCGCAAGCGGATGCAAAAATACATCCGCAAATAGCTTCTGTCTCTGGGCAAATCCCATAACTTTGAGTCAAGAAGAATACGACAAAATATCCGAAGAAACCATCCGCCAAATCGACAATTTTAATCAGGAATTTGAGGAACGCTGCAATAAGTAAAGATTCCAGATCATTCCACTTGATAACTGTTTAGAACGAAGCGTTCATTGGGTTCACAACACTTATCAACCTTTACGAAAAATATGAAAAATAGGCTAATTTACAAAGGATTTATAGAAGACGTTCGAAACGAAAAATGTAGCGATTTAGAAATTGAAAAGTTGCTTGATGTTTTTGAAGAGGCAGTCAATTCAATGGCAGCAACTTCTGCCAAAAAATCATTTTATGATTTGAAAGATTTTCAAGAAACTGAGCACTCCGGTGTTAATCTTTTTACCCTGGTTCTCGCGCGCGAACAGGTTGGAAATTACGAGAAATACACCGGTAATTTTGAGTGCGGTAAAAAGAACCTGAAGGTTGTTGCAACGCGCGGTGAATTTATAGTTGCGATGCTCAAGTCAGATGATTAAAGATTTCTGACTTTTTGCCTAAAAACAGAATCAAATTTTTCTAAAGTATTTTTGATCCATTCTCGCTGAGAATATCTGTCTTTTTCATCGGCAGGATTGCCATTTTTAAATAGCGCAATTTTTGACTGAGTTTTTTCCGGATTTTCCTTCCATTCCAAAGCACATCCAATTTCCCCTTCAATTACTTCCTTATCCTTCAAAAGAAGGTGATAAAAAGCCTTTGCCTCATCTTTATCCGTAATCACCAATTCAACGCCAATTCTATTCTCTCTGGTATTTAACAAAGCATCTAAATGAAAACCGCTACGACCAATGGTAAATATTAACCAATGCTGCGGTCTTGGTTCTTGTGGACGAAGTTTTGATTTAGCTTCTTCAAGATAATCAACCAATTCCAACCAGTAGCGATACTGCAATTTTTTGGTTTCTGAAGTGGTTTGATTTTCGATTTCTTTGGCAGCATCAGAAACTGTTTTACTCCAGTTATTTGGCTTGGAGATGACATTAAATTTCGGCGCGGCTGGTGAAGTACCAATTCTCCACAATTCAACTTCCAAACCAAAGAAACGGAATTTTTTATCAGTTATTTCATTAAGCCAATCAAGCGCTGCACGATGCTCTTCGGTAAATTTTGCTGCTACCCAGACAATTGTGACCGATTGTAAACCTGCAGCATAAGTCAAAAGCTGTCCAAGATGTTTATGATCAGTTCTTTCAATTTGGTTTTCGATTAAAACCAAGCTCTCATCTTCGGTATTTTTGCACAAAATATCCGCTCTAAACGGGCCCACATCTTTTTCCTGAGCTTCAAGCTCCAACTCCATTCCAATCACTTCTCCCAGCATCTCCAAATTTTCCTCACGCGCAAGCCACGGCGTAAAATCTTGTCCTTCAGTTTGCCATATTTCACGAAGCTCAACTTTTTCTAATTTTCCTAACATACCAAAATTGTTTATTAATCACATCTGAGACTTTCCGTAAAAGCAGTCGAATAATATAAGCCTTCTACTTCTCACTTTTTTCTTTATTAAAACTAAATCCAAGAAGACTTCCTTTCGGGTCTTTATCGTGCAGCTCTAGTCTTATAAAATTATCTACCTTAAAGCTTTCATCAAAATTTTCTGCATCAGGAATCATGTCAGAATTAAATGTGCATACATATTGGAATTTCCCTTCCAATGCCTTTTTGTGAGCGTGTTGCAATGCAAGAGCCGTTTGCCTCGAATCAACTCCGTCAAAAATAGTGCTGTCATGAAATAAAAAATTTATCTTTCCTTTTTTAGCAAAAAGCTCTGCAAGCATAAGATCATAGCAAAATATCTTCATTTTCCCCACACCTTCGCTATTACTTTTTTGTATAATCACATCGAAATTATAACCAGATTCAACGGAAACGTTAATGATCAAATCGCCTGGCTGATTGTATAAAGCTTGAGAATTTTCATTAAATAGATTTACAGCACTTTCCCATTCCGAACGACATATTTCATAATCACGACGTAACTTCGCCTCTAGCTCTATCTTTTGGGTTTTAATCTCATTTTTACGTTCTGACATTTCTTTTATATCAGAAATTTTAGATTTTATTGTTTCTAACTTTCCCTTCTTGTCAGCAAAACGCTCTTGCAGCAATGTAAATTCATTAAGAGCCCCATGGCTTTGTAAAATACTCATGAGCTTTGAGCGGCTCTCTACCAATCTTCCAATTTCTTTCTCATTAGAAGAGATTTCATTTTTAATTCCCGAAACCTCAGCTTCCAAAAAATGTTTTCTATTTTTAATTACTGTAGAATGAAAATTTTTTGCTTCCTCTAAAGTCTTTTTTAATCTGTCAGCAAAGTGTATGCCAACCTCTGCGTATAACTTTTCAACTGCAGTAACTTCTGGTGCTTTCTCTGATTTTATAGAATCCTCATATCTCTCTAGCTTCCTATTGAGCATCAGATTGCTATTGGATAAATCATGAATATTTTTGGTTATTAAATTTGCCTCTTTTTGTATTTCTTGATACTGAGGATGCACATTAAAGTTTGAGAGAGATTCTCTTTCTTGCGACACTTCTTTTTCTAATCTGACGCGCTCCGCCTCTAACTCTCCCCGAGAAGAAACTATCCCCATTTTAATTGCTTTATTCAGGGAATTAACAGCCTCACTCTTATCTTTGATCTCCTGAGCTTCCGATGCATACTTCCAATTTAATCCCAAGAAAAATGCGTTATGAATTTGAACGCTCCAAGTTGGCTGACTTCTAAAATAATGAAATGGCTTACTATACGCATCAATTCCGCGTCTTACAAAGTAAGAAACTAAATTTCTAAAACTGGGGGCATATTTATTTTCAGTACTGCTTTCCAATCCAAAGAGATCTTTCCCGAGTAGAGTCTTCCAGTCCTCAAGTTTGTAAAAATTACATTGTTTTTCTGCATCTTTTTCAACCTTTACTGGGAAATTTTTGCAATCACCTTCAACAATATTAACAATTTTTGGATTAGCGATTGCTCGCGATGCAGTAATTTTTTCTCCAAAAAGATCAATTTCTATAAAAAATACCCAATCTTTTATATCATTAATGGGTAAAAGTTTTTCATCCAAATCTGATCCGAGACAAAAATGAACAATGTTTATTAAGGTCGTTTTACCAAGGCCATTGCGAGAGTCTTTTTTCCCAGATTCTGGTTTTTTATCTGCCTTAATAATATTGAGACCCAGTTCGAATTGAACTGGCTTAAACCTCTTATCATTTGCATAAATTTTATGAATCATCTTTTTGCTATTCGTATAATCTGATTATTTTCAATTTTAATTACATCGAGCAAAAACAGTAAATCTAGCCCGAGAATAAAACGCTCAAAGTTTCCAATATTTGAAACTTCTTTTACCAACTCCCATAAATCTGAAATAAGTATACTCGAAGGCATTTTTTGCATCAAAACCGCTCCAACTCCTATAAGAGTCTCGTTTTCTCTAAGATGTTTGTTTGGTAAAATCATTTCTCAAATACCTCACATAGTTCAAATAAATGACACAATATAGCCAGACTAGCTGCTTGCTGAGTAAAGTCGGCCTTACCATTTTTTGTAAATTCAATCATTGCATAAAACAAAGAGTCGCCCTCCATATTCTGCTTTAGCTCTAAGTACTTATTTTTAAAACCATCCTTGAGTCTTTCTGGAAATTCCGCATCTAATTGAGCCTGTTTCGAAAGATAGTTCACAACCTCTGCACTACGACTTAGTCCACTTGAAATTAATGCACGCACAGCATCAGTTAAATTATTTTTCTTAATCTTTTCTTCTGGTGAAATTACATGAAACCCATCGTTAGCATAATGCTTGCCTGAAGCGATTGCTCTCGAAGCTATTTCAAGTTCAGCAAAAGTTACTTCTGACATGCCATTGTCAATTTGCTGAGCAATCCACTTCTCATGTTCATGCTTTATTTTCAAAAGCGAGTCCGCTGGATAGTCAACTTCTTGTTTGTCAATTTTTGTATGACAAGTCGGACACAGATAAATCAAGTTATCGTAATGGTTACGCATAGGAATGCTTAGCTCGGCTTTATATCTTGCCGCACCATCTTTTTCTCCGTATATATGCGCAGCTTCTCCAATTAAAACTGGACCAGTTGATCCGCTAGAAGTTAAAAAAGCTCTACAATCACTAAAAGCACATCTGTCCCCACTTTTTGCTGCTAATGTTAATTTTGTTGGATAAGTAGAAGTCATATTTTGCTAGGTAAAAAACTTTTAATCTTATCCTTGCAGGCTGTCTCAGTGAGCTTAATTAGCATCTCCACATCCTTAGCTAAAATCTCTAAATCCTCTTTTGAAATACGATAACTTGGATCATACCTTCCGCCAATATAGGCATATTCCAACAACTTGAATCGATCTTTTTCTTTTTGAGTTTTTCTCGGAAAAAGATTTGATAGTTCAGGATGATATTTGACAGTTGTGCGACCCAAGATTCCGAGATAATGCTCTTGTGGATTGTAGTTAGTAAAAACCAGCAAAATGGTTTTATAAGAATGCTCTGCAGCCTGATGCAGATGGAATGCTGCTTGCGCTAAAAAACTTCTATCTTTTGAAGATTCTTCAAGATTTGAAATGTAGTCTCTAAAAAATAAGCGAGATTTTTTAAACCAATGCTCAAAGTAATCTTTGGCAATTCTCTGCCTCTCATCTGGTTTTAATTTTCTCTTATTAGCAAGTTTGTGTTTTTTAGAATCGTAAAGAGCGATACCTTGTTTTTTGATATCGGTAAAAAGATATTGCCCTTCAGCAAGACTGATATTTAGGCTTTGAATATCATGAGCTATAACTCTTACTGGCGCACTTAGCTTCAATTTCTCTGCGCCACTCCAAGAGGCAAAGTCATCAGTGGTTTCTTTTTTCTCAGTCACAACCAAAACATCGTAATCAGAAATATGTCCGGTTTTTTGTTGAGGTTTTAAATCTTTCTTTTCTTTGTAATCACCGCGCGCGTAGGAACCAAACAGAATAATCTTTTCTACATCTCGACAATATTTTTTTATTGCCTCAACTATTTTTATTAGCTCATCTTGCTTGAGCTTAGGTAGGTGCTTGAGCGAACGCTTCATGAATTCATGTAATTACTTAAATAAAAAAAATTTTATACAAATCGACATAAAAAACAACTTACAAAGTACTTTTAAGTTGTGAAAAAACTTCTACTGACTTAAAATGAAGATTCGAATTCACGGCAAAACTTTATTAAAAAGTTCGCAAATGGGGTCACCCGCCTCAATCAATGTCAAAATTAAAACTTTTCGGTGCATTTAAAATCGGTCTTGAAGCCTTTATTTGCAAGTATCGCCAAAACAGAGAAAAGTTCGCAAATGGGGTCGCTTCCTCCGCCATGTTTTGTTGGTTTGATTCTTGACATATAAGTTACATTTTATTTCCGAAGAAATAGGTTGCACTTTTCAAAAGTTATTAAATCAAACTTTAGGTGATTCAAAACATGTTATAGCTTGACAAACAGCATTAATATCCACAAAAATCATTATCCAGTGCAAATATATAAAACCAACAAATCAAAACATGACAAAAAAACTCGGGCTTCCCTTAGAATACCAAAAACTACCACAATTTTTTGATGCGCATAATATTTGTGATGATACAGATCTAAAAAATTCGGTGATTGAAAAATTTCTTAGAAAATACAACGCAAAAACGGTGTTTGATTTAACTTGTGGCACGGGCTCGCAAGTGTTTTTTCTTGCTAAGCATGGTTATCAAATTATTGGATCTGATTTTAGCCCTGAGCTTTTAAAAATTGCTAGAAAAAAAGCTAAAAAATCAAAGCTAAATTTAAGATTTGTTGATGGCGACATGCGCACAATCAATGTTGGCAAGTTTGACGCCGCAATCACAATGTTTAATGCCGTGGGTCATCTAAGCAAATCGGGCTTTGAAAAAGCGATGAAAAATATCAATAAAAACTTAAAAGATGGCGGGATTTATATATTTGATATCTTCAATCTCGAAGCCTTAACAGACGAAGTTGTAAGCGATTTCTCAATGTATACACATAAAAAATTTAATGATACGCAACTTCATTCAATCCAATGCTCTACAATCGATAGAAAAAATGGTTTTTTAACCTCTTATGATCATCACATTTTGCAAAAAAAAGCAGAAAAACCAACCAAAGTTAACAATAAATTTTCTCTACAAATTTATACTGCCAAAGAATTAAGAGAAATGCTTGCTAGATGCGGGTTTGAAACTCTAGAGCAATGTGATATTTATGGTGCAAAATTTGTGACTAGCGAAACTATTAATATTTTAACGATTGCTAAAAAAACCAGCAAATAAGAGGCAAAATCAAGCATTAGAGCTTCTCTAGCTAATCTTAACTGAATCCCACCAAGTTGTAAAATTATTTTACAATTAACTTGACAATATTATTTACATTTTATATAATTAACGCGAAAGAAAAACAAAACCCGTTATGAATAACAATTTTAAAAATATAACCTCAAGATTTAATATATCTCAGTCAGAGCTGGCAAGAATCATTGGTGTATCTAGGCCAACAATAGCTAAAATTCTTGAAAATAAGCGAGAAATAAGAATGTCTGAGGCGGATAAATTAGCCATATATCTTGGTATCAGCGTGTCTGAAATTTTTGGTGATGTTAAATCTACTAAAATTATCATAGAAAAAACATCTTCTGCTAAGAAAAAAATTCTTATGAGAATTAATGTTCCAATAAAAAATTTTAACAAATTTAAAAATGCCTTACTCTATATAACCCAAAAGATTGGCGCACTACCGAATGTTGGGCAAACGGTTCTTTATAAAATTCTCTATTTTTGTGATTTAGATTATTATGAAAAATATGAAGAGCAATTAATTGGTATAACTTATATCAAAAACCATTTTGGTCCTACTCCGCGTGAGTTTTCGGCAATTGTAAAAGAAATGATAAAAGATGGTGAAATCGAAGAAATCAAAACCAAATATTTTAATAAAGATCAAAAAAAATTTTTGCCGGTAAAAAAACCTGATTTGTCAATTTTTAGTGGCCAAGAGTTGCAACATATTGAAGATGAAATCGCCAGATTAGGCCACAAAACCGCCGCAGAACTTTCAGATTTTTCCCATAAAGATGTTCCATGGATAACTGCAAAAATGGGAGAAAATATTTCATATGAAGCCGTATTTTACCGCACCAAAGAAACCTCTGTCAGAAATTATGAACAAAAAAATTGTATATAAAAGACATAAAAAATTTACAAGACAGATAGGAAAATTGATTCGCAAATATCCAAGTTTGGAAGAAGATTTGCTAGAAGCACAAAAATCTGCAATTGAATTATTTCACATATATCACCTTGATAATTATTCCGTTGAATTAATACCTAAATTTGATCATAAAATTATTCAAATCTATAAAATTAGAAAATTTGCCTGCAAAGCATTGAAAGGTAAGGGTGTAAGAAGTGGTATTCGAATAATATACGCCTTTTTTGTTGAAAAAAATGAGGTAGAGTTTTTAGAGATTTATTATAAAGAAAAGGATGATAGTGATATGGATTATAAATTTATAGAAAAATATTTACAAAGTTTAGTCAATTAAAATATAGATTAACACTCACGAAAACACCACCAGCAAAATACCAAAAACCGTCACCACCATCCCCAAAGCCTCGCGTTTATTATGTGTTTCGCGCAAATAAAAATGCGATAATGCAACCGCAATCACCACCTCAATTTGTGCCACCGCTTTTACATAAACCACATTGCCGATTGTAAAAGCCAAAAACCAGCAAATTGACCCCAAAAAACTAAGCGCGCTAGTGATCAGAAATGATTTTTTATTTTCAGCTGCAAACAGTTTTTTAAGATCAATAATCAAAGTTTTTTGATAAAATTTAATCAGCATCAAACAAATATTTTGTATGGCGATAACCCACATCAGCACTAGCATCGCCGTGGTAAAGCTGGATTGAAAATCGCTAATAATTTCTTCAGAAGCTTTTTTAAGATAAAATGAACAAAGCGCAAAACAAAATCCTGATAAAATGCCAAAAACAGCGGATGAATCAAATTTTTGCTGTTTTAAACTAATTTCTGACATCAAATACATACCAACGCAAGCCACAGCAACGGCCAAATAAGCCATCATCGACATTGTCTGATCAAAAAATAACCAGCCTAAAAGCGCTACTTGCAAGGTTTCGCTTTTATAAAATAAAACTCCAATACTAAAATTTTTAGATTTTACGGTTTTTAGTAGAAAAATATTGGCTGCAATCTGCAAAATAGCGGCCGTAAGGCAGAATCCAATAAATTTATGGCTAATTTGATTAAAGCTATAAAAGATCGTCAATAAAGCAAAAGGAAAAGGCAAAATAAAGCGCGACCACGAAACTGTGATAGTATCCAATTTTTTGTTAAGATTTTTTTGTTCTAAGTTGCGAAATGTCTGTAGAGTAGCGGCCGCGAGGGTTAATAAGATCCACATTAAAAATAAAATAGAAATAAAATATCCACTAATCTAAACTATCATAGAAATTCTTATTATCAACGCTAAAACCGCGCCAATGCCTGAAAAAATCATCCTTAAGGACCTACTTTTTAATGAAAAAAAACTCCGCAAAATCAGTGTTGAAATTGCTAAAATCTACCCAAAATTTGTGCAAGAAGAGTTTATCCAGATGATGCTTAAAAATTTTCCGCATCTTGAGCTTAAAGCTAGAATCACTTGTATTGCAGAGGGTCTAAAAAAATTCCTGCCGGATGATTATATCGCTGCTTGCAATATCTTGTTAAAATCATTGCCAAAGCCCAATAATCCTGATTTAAGCGATGATGATTATGGCGATTTTATTTATGCCACTTATAACGAATTTGTGGCGCGTTATGGCAATAATCAAGAAAATCTTGATTTCTCACTACAGGCTCTAAGGCAAATCACGATGCGTTTTTCAGCAGAGGATGCGATTCGTTATTTTATCAATAAATTTGAGCGACCAACAATGGATTTTTTGCTAGAATGTTCGCGCGATAAAAATTATCACGTGCGACGCCTTGCTAGTGAAGGCACGCGCCCCAAATTGCCCTGGAGCCAAAAAATCAATATCGATTATAAACAGACGCAAAAAATTCTCGATAATTTATATTGTGATAAAACCCGCTATGTTACGCGCTCTGTGGCCAATCACCTTAATGATATCAGCAAAATTGATGCCGATTTTGTGTTAGAATTGCTAAAAAAATGGCAAAAATCCGCCAAACAAAGCCCTTCTGAGATGAATTATATCACCAAACATGCTTTGCGCAATTTGATAAAAAATGGCGATCAGCGTGCTTTGCAACTTTTGGGCTTTAATAATGAGATTTTGCTTAAAATTGACGATTTTCAGGCCGAAAATGAGGTTTTTATGGATGATTTTCTCGATTTTTCACTAAAAATTGCTTCTAAACAAGATTGTAAAATTTTGGTGGATTATATTATTTATTTTCAAAATAAAAGCACTCAAAATGCCAAAAATGATAAAAATTTTGACAAATCCTCAAAAAAAGTTTTTAAGCTAAAAATTGTCGATTTAAGTGCAAAAAAGCCAGTTCTTATCCAAAAAAAGCATGTTTTTCGTCAATTTATGACAACTAGAAAAATTTATGAAGGATGGCATCGTCTTGAAATCCAAATTAATGGTAAAAACCATTTTTGTCACGATTTTATGGTAAAAAATGCCAAAAAAACTTAAAAAATAGGCGAAAAATCTAAAAAAACCTTAACAAAAGACAAATAAATCCAAAAATCGTAATAATTACATGAAATCGATAAAAATCCCAAAAAAATAAACTAAGCCTAAAATAAATCCTAAACAATCCCAATTTATCAACTAATCATGCCATTAGCCTGATGTTGCCACATTTTACGAAAATGCCCATTATTTTTGGCCAGCAGCTCAACAAAACTGCCATCTTCAACAATTTTTCCTTCATTAAGCACAATAATTCTATCCATATGTTTAATTGTTGATAGACGATGAGCTACCGCAATCACTGTGATATTGCGCTTTTGCAGCATAAGATTAATCGAATCCTGAATATCACTTTCGGTCATCGAATCCAATGCTGCCGTGGCTTCGTCTAGGATCAAAATTGGCGCATTTTTTAAGATAGCCCGCGCAATCGCAATCCTCTGGCGCTGTCCGCCTGATAGCTTGATGCCCCTTTCGCCTACCATCGTATCATATCCAAGGGGCAAATTGCTGATAAAATCATGAATATGCGCCATTTTAGCGGCTGCAACCACTTCATCATGGTGGCAACCAAATTTTGAGTAAGCGATATTTTCATAAATACTGCGATGAAACAAAAAAGGATCCTGCGGAATCAAGGCAATATTGGCGCGCACATCCTCAGAATTAATTTGTGTAATATCATAATTATCAATAAAAATTTGCCCCGAATTTATATCAAATATTTTAAGCAAAAGGCTGATTAAGCTTGATTTTCCTGCACCCGAATGGCCAACTAAACCAATTTTTTGCCCAGCTTCTATTTTGAGGTTAAAATTTTCAAAAACGGCGTTATCTGAATAGTTAAAATTAACATTTTGAAAAGAAATTTGTGGATTTTTTATCAAAATTGCCTTTTTTTCAGATTTTTCAACCATAATATTTTTATGATCAAAAATCGCAAAAGCCTCGCGCAACTGGCCATATTCTTGGATTACCACATCCGAATCATTTAAAATCATCCAAGTTGTCTCGATAAAATTATATAACAAGCCGATGGTCATTACAAAATCGCCAATGCTGATCAGATTTTTTTGTCGCAGATTGATCAACAAAAACAACACCGAAATCGACAATAAACAATATACCGCGCCAATCGCCAAATGGTTAAAAAAGATAAATTTTAAGCACTTTTTTTCACTAGTGATAAAATTTTGATTAGCATCCTTAAGCCTAGAGGATTCTTGGTTGCGTCCGCCAAAAAATAAAATATTGCTAATATTGCTGATGCCATCATTAATAAGCCCCGTAATATGCTGTTTTTCTTTAGCTGAGCGATCAGAAAGGCTTATTCCTTTAATTTTGGTGTAAAACAAAGCTGGCATAAAAATTATCAGCCAAGCTCCTACCCCTAAAGCCAACTGGCTGTTGACAAAAAAGAAAATCACCAATGTGATAATAATCGTCAGGCTGCGCCAAATAAGGCTAAAATAAAATTGATCTAAGATTGATACATATTTATCTCGCAAAGTGCTGATTTTGCTAGCTAATTTGCCCGAAAGATTATTTTGAAAAAAACTAAAATGATGGCTAAGCAGCATTTTGTAGCCTTGATTTATAATTTCTGTCTCAATATGCGGTTGCGATTTATAATCGGCAAAATTGGCCACGCGCCAAGCTAGCTCTAGTATGATTGAAGCCGCACAATAAATCGCCACCGGAAAAATAATATCTTGCAAAGCAAAGACTTGATTAGCCGAAATATGATCAATAATCAGCTTAAGTGCATAATTATTAGCAGGGATGAAAAATGATCCAATTATAGGTGCTTGCAGCATCAAAAGCATCCACCATTTATATGGTCTAATAATATGCCAATAAAACCTTAAAATATTGGTTTGATATTGCATAAAATATAAAAAAACTTAATTTAAATAAAGATATTAAATCTAATCTTTAACAAATAAATTGTCAAAAAAGATATTAAAATTTTGATAAATTTAGTAGATTTTTGACTTTTTTACCCAGTTTTTCTTGAAAAAAACTCGAAAAAAATGCCGCAAATCGTCGCAAAATCATAAAAACCCCAAAAAAGCTTGCATAACTCTAACAAATAGCCTATAATCAAAATTGTGTTATAAATGCCAAAATGAAAAATTATGAAAAATCTTCTACTAAAAGAAATTTTTGGCCGAAAAATTGTTATATTTTTTATCGTTGCTAATATCTTTATTTGCAATGCTTTCAATGCTATCGCTTTCGAAAAATCCCCTTCTTTGGTCACTAATATTGATGTTTATGAAGCTCCTCAAATTGAGGGCATTACCAAATGGCTAAATTCACATCCAATCAAGCTTTCTCAGCTTAAAGGAAAAGTGGTTTTGCTGGATTTTTGGACTTATTCTTGCATAAATTGTATTCGTACTTTGTCATCTCTTAATAAATTACATGAACAATATAAAGACAAAGGCTTGATAATTATAGGTGTGCATTCGCCTGAATTTGAGTTTGAAAAAGAGATTGTCAATGTTGAAAAAGCGGTCAAAAAATTTGGTATTGAATATCCCGTGGCGCTCGACAATAATCTGGTTACTTGGCACAATTATGATAATTCATATTGGCCGGCCCATTATTTGATTGATCAGGGTGGCAAGGTGGTTTATACTCGTTTTGGCGAAGGGCAATATGACGTACTTGATAATAATATTCGTTCATTGTTGAAATTGTCGCAAGAGCCACAAAAATTTGATGATCCTCTACAAAGTTTATTATTTAGGCATACCACCCCCGAAACCTATCTAGGTGCGGCCAGAGTTGAGCGCAACCTTAATATGGATAGTGATTTTGTGTTTCCATCTACGCCAATTGCGGTGCATTATTGGGCTTTGAATGGTAATTGGAAAATTAATAATGAATTTATCGAATCCGAAGATAAAGCAGCGGCTCTGCGCTTTAGATTTATGGCTAAAAAAGTATTTATAGTGATGGAATCAGCTGATGGAGAAGAAATCAATGTTGATGTTAAACTCGATGGCAAGCCAATAGATGTAATGGCTGGTGAAGATGTAAAAAACTCATCGATTGCCGTGCGTGATTCGCGTTTATATGAAATTATCAATATGCCAAAAGCGCATGAAAAATTGCTTGAAATCAAGGCTTCACGCAAAGGCTTGCGCGCTTATGTTTTTACCTTTGGTAGCTAGATTATTCTTTATAAATTTCGGCAATTTCTTTGGCAAATTTTTCTTCAATAACATGACGTTTGATCTTCATTGAAGGCGTGATTTCGCCAGTTTCAATTGAAATTGCTTTATCAATTAGTTTAAAATGTTGAATTTGCTCAGCGTGATCCAAGTGGCTGTTGATCTCATGAATTGTTTGTTTTATATAATTATCTAAAATTGTTGATTTTAAAAATTCATCATTATTTTGATTAAATTTGAGCTTATTTTTAAGATTTTTAAGTGCTTCTAAGTCAACAAATAAAAGGGCAGAGGTAAAACGACGATTTTCGGCGATGACTATGGCTGCGTTTAAAAAGCTAAATTTTTGGATTAGTTTTTGCTCGATGATATTGGGTCTTACATATTTGCCATTTGATGTTTTAAACAGCTCTTTTTTGCGTCCGATGATCTTAATAAATCCTTCTTCATCAATTTGTGCTAAATCGCCAGTTTTAAGCCATCCATCGACAATTATTTCACGTGTTTTTTTAACATCATTATGATAGCCGCGCATGATATTAGGGCCTTTGGCCAATAATTCATTATCATCGGCAATTTTTAGACTAACTGAAGGATAGGCTTTGCCGACAGTGCCAAATTTTGAGGCATTTTGGCAGTTTGCGGACAATACTGGAGAGGATTCGGTTAGACCATAACCACAATATAAATTTATGCCGATATTTTTGTAAAAGCGCTCCATATCCTCTGATAACAGGGCTCCGCCGCAAATTATCATTCGTATTTTATTACCAAGTGCGCCGCAAAATTTTTTATAAAAAAACTGTGCAAAAATTTTATCATAAAAATCACAATTTTTATCTTCTGGATTCTTTTCTAGCGCGCGTTTAACTGCTTTTTTAGCAAAAAACTTTATGATGAAATTTTGGTTATCGATTTTTTCATTTATTTTGGCGTATAATTTCTCTAAAACCCTTGGTACCACTGTCATTAAGCTAGGGTTGGTTTCTTGTAAGTAACCAGCAATATTTTTAACGTCATCCACAAAAATAATTTTAATACCTTGCGCAATATAAAACATCATTACCATTCTTTCGAAAACATGGGCTAAAGGCAAGAAAGATAAGGCCACATCGCTTTTGTGATTAAGGTTAAAACAAGTGGCGGTAACCTTGATTTGCGAAACTAAATTATGGTGGCTTAACTCAACACCCTTAGGTTTTGCGGTGCTTCCTGAGGTATAAATTATAGTGGCTAAATCATCAGGTTTTTTTTCTTTAACGAAGTTATTGATATCGTATTTTTTTTCTAAAGCAGCTTTTCGACCTAGAGCGATAAGAGATTCAAACTTTATATCACCTTTGAAACCATAGCTGATTATATGACATTTTTTTGATCCCAAAAGTTGACTGACCTCTACATTATCGCTAAAAACATGATTCGCTTGGCTGTTTTCAATTTGATAAAGTAGATTTTCTTGCGATATATTGTGAAATATAGGAACGCTAACCCCACCAGCTAAAATAGTGCCAAAATCAACAATCAGCCAAATAGGATTTTGATAAGAAAAAATGGCTAAAGTTTGATTTTTTTGAAAGCCAATTTCTTTTAACCCACAAGCGAAATAAAAAGCTTGTTCTAAAAATCCTTCATTAGAAAAATGTCGCCAACGCCCGTTTTCTTTGAAATTGAGCGCTTGCGGGTTTTTAAAATTTTTAGCCTGAAATAAAAGCAATTCACATAAAGTAGAAAAATCTTTCATTTTTTAAAAAATACGATTAATTAAATGCCATAATAAACCAAGCTTGCGATGAATGATTTCATGGTTACGGATATATTGATGCAGCAATATATCAAGTTTTGCTTGATTGGCAAAAAAGATACAAATTACCACTAAAAACATCAGTGCAAAAGAATTGCTGATAGTATCAATAAATTTAGGGCGCACAAAGCCGTCAATGGCTTCGACATTAATCACTTTGTTGATTCGCCTTTTGGTGCCAGGATGGGTTGAAAATAAGGTAAAATAGCCTGATTCACCTAGATATGAAAGGGCAAAGGCCATATTTTTTCCTCCAAAAGCTTCGGCAGCTTGTTTATCGCATCGATATTCGATACTGCGTGAAATAAAGCGTCGCAAGAATTCATACATATTATAGACAATAAGTTTATTAAAAATTTTTACAAAAAAATACAATAAATTGTGAGTTTTTATCATCATGTGCGATAAAAAACGACCACCTAGCGGCATCCATATAACTGCTTTGGACATAAATTTAAAGCCAATATACACAATATTTGCAGCTGTATTGGTGGCTTTTTTATTGGCTATAATCAAATAAGTTGGCAGAAAATCGCGATTAATTAAATGCGACATTTCATGGCTAAGTACGCTGCGTATAGCGCTGGAGAATTGTTGTGCATTTTCGCTTTTGTTGAGATAACAATTAATAAGGCCCGCTGTCAATACAATTGCCTTACGACCAATGCTACCAACGGCGTAGGCATTTATTTCGTTAGAATTTTTGATATAAAGTTTAACATTTTTTTCATCAAATTTATATTTAACATCGCTAAAAATTTTATCTAAAAAATTATAATCTTTAAGTTTTTGATAAGGTTTGCAACCCTTGAGCGAGCTGTGCATAGCAAGGCCAAACAAAAAATCCAACATCATATAAAATAGCATAAAAAAACTCACCAAAAACATCAAAAAAAATAATGCTAATTTTAGTTTGGATAAGATATCGTCGTTAAATTGTAAGGCAGGATGTTTGCTTGCAAAAAAAGGCACCAATATAGCAATTAAAGGCGATGAGAGGATTGCAATATTAAAAACCGTTAATATATATACTAATATCAGGTTTATGGGTTTTGCAAACATTTTGAAAATTTTGAATTTTATTTATAAATTCTAAATGTAGAATATACAAAAATCTATAGCGCGATTAATAAATTATTCAACAAAATATGCGTATAATTCAAATAAAAAATGTAAAAATTGCTAATAATCTGCCATTTGTATTGATTGCAGGGCCTTGCCAGATCGAAAGCCGCGAGCATACATTAATGATGGCCAGCAATATCAAACGCATTTGTGATAAGCTTAAAATTGATTTTATCTATAAATCTTCATTTGATAAGGCAAATCGCTCTTCAATTGATGGCAAACGCGGCATTGGTCTTGAAAATTCATTCAAAATTTTTGCTGAAGTAAAAAAAGAATTTGATTGCCCCGTGCTTACAGACATCCACAATGCCGAGCAATGTGCTATTTTAGCTGAACATGTCGATATTTTGCAAATACCTGCATTTTTATGCCGCCAAACTGATATTTTAGAGGCTGCAGCTAAGACCAAAAAAGTGATCAATATTAAAAAAGGTCAATTTTTAGCTCCTTGGGATGCGGCTAACATCATCAAAAAAATGGATCATTTTGGCAATAAAGATGTGATGTTGACTGAGCGCGGAGTTAGTTTCGGCTATAATACATTAGTTTCGGATATGCGCAGTTTGCCAATTATGGCTAAAACTGGCTGCTCTGTGGTTTTTGATGCAACCCATTCGGTGCAGCAGCCTGGCGGGCTTGGTGGCGCTAGTGGTGGTCAGCGTGAATTTGTTGAAACTCTGGCTAGTGCTGCAATTGCTGTGGGTGTGGCTGCAGTATTTGCAGAAGTGCATCAAGATCCTGATAATGCGCCTTCAGATGGGCCTTGCATGGTGCGTTTAGATGGGCTAGAAAAAATGCTTACTAAATTAAAAAGACTTGATGAAGTAGCAAAATCTTCGTTTTAAATTTGTCTGTTTTAACAGACAGATAATCTATTTAAAGCTTGTAATTTTAAGGATAGAGAAAATATCTGTCCGTTAAAACAGACAGATATTTTTTAAGAATAGTCACAATAAAGGGTTTTATATTGATTTTGTCTGTTAAAACAGACAAAACAATTCTAACTTTTTACTAGACATTGTTAGCTAATTAATTTTGCATACACCACAACAAGATCGCCTTTTGTATATGTAGACGATTTTCTGCTTCATCAAAAATTATTGATTGAGCAGAGTCAACTACGTCGGCAGTTGCTTCATAGCCGCGATAAGCTGGTAAACAATGAGTAAAAATTGCGTTTTTATCGGCTAATTTTATCAAATCTTGATTGATTTGATAAGGCCTAAGCAGTTCTAGTTTTGATTCGCGTAATTTTTGATCCTTTTCGCTAACATCGCCCATTGAAAACCAAGTGTCAGTGATTAATATTTCGGCACCTGCAGCGGCTTGCTTTGGATCTATAAAATATTTTACATTAGCACCATTTTTTTGAGCCTTTTTAATTTGATTATCACTAAAATTAAATTCTTTAGGAGTAGAGACGCGTAGCTCATAATCAAAGGCTGCTGCAGCGTGAATATAAGAATTTAGCACATTATTAGCATCACCAAACCATGCGAGTTTTTTATTTTTTATGCTGCCAAGATGTTCTTCAATCGCCATGATGCTGGCCATGATTTGGCATGGATGGCTAAAATCAGACAGTGCATTGATGACGGGCACCGTAGCATTTTGCGCTAATTCAAGAATGGTTTGGTGTTGATTTGAACGAATCATGATAGCATCAACGAAGCGTGATAACACCTTAGCGGTATCAGAGATGGTTTCGCCTTTGCCAAGCTGCATATCTTTTTGATTCATCACAATAGCGTGTCCGCCAAGTTGATTAATCGCCACCTCAAAAGAGACGCGGGTTCTGGTTGAATTTTTTTCAAAAATCATTGCCAAATTTTTTTCAGATAATTTGGCATCTGATTTTTTTGCTTTTAGTTTTTTGGCCAGATCAAGAATATTATGTAATTCTTTTTTTTCGATCTGATCGAGATCAATAAAATGAGGCATTTACAAGAGATAAATCATTGTTAAAATAGAATTAAAATTCGAAAAAAACTAATTCGCAAGTATTTTATTTAAAAAAATTGATATGAAACATATTATAATCGCTACTGGCGGCACTGGAGGGCATATTATCCCAGCGCGAGTTTTGGCTAAAAATTTACAACAAAGAGGCCTGAAAGTGGCGGTTTTGGCGGATGTGAAGTATAAAAGTTATATCAGAAAAGATGATGATTTTGAATCTAAAATAATTCAATCTTCACAAATCGTTAAAAAGCCTTTGGCTCTAGCGTCGGCAGCGATCAAAATTTTTATTGGATTTTGGCAAACATTGCTGTTTTTTATCAAATTTAGGCCTGATTTTGTGGTGGCATTTGGAGGCTATGCAACCTTTCCAATATTGGTTGCAAGCATTATTACGAGGCGTAAAATCATCTTACATGAACAAAACGCTCATTTAGGCAAGGTAAATCGCCTATTTGCGCCATTTTCGCATCAAATTGCCCTAACATTTGCACAAACTAGTGGAATTGATGAAAATCTTCGCCAAAAACTGGTGGTTTGCGGAAATCCCGTGCGTCCTGAAATAGCTAGTTTGCATGATTGCGATTATAATTTTCCTAAAGCGGCTGTACCTAAAATTCATGATAAAATGGGTTATAATGTGATTTTAGCTTCAGAAATTGATGATTTTTTAAGTGATAGCGCTGAAGATGAAAGCTTTAATGTCCTTGTAATTGGTGGTTCGGGAGGGGCTAAAATTTTTAGTGACATTTTGCCAAGAGCATTTTTTAATTTAGGGGAGAATCTAAAAAATATTTTACATATATCGCAGCAATGTAGGAAAGATCTGGTTGTAGAGACTTTTGAGCGATATAGAAAATTTAATATTAGTATCGAAGTTTCACATTTTTTTGAAGATATGGCTGAAAAAATAAAGGCGGCTCATCTAATAGTTGCAAGGGCAGGCTCGTCATCAATTGTAGAATTTTGTGCCGCTAAAAAGCCGATGATCCTTGTACCATTTAAGTGCGCAGCTGATGATCATCAACTTAAAAATGCACGAATTGTTGAATCTGCGGGAGCGGCTATTGTAGTTTTAGAAGATGAGTTTAATATTACAAAAATGAGTGAAATTGTACGAAATTTAGTCAATAATAAAAATATTTTAAAAAAAATGTCGCAAAATGCTTCAATTATTTCTAATATTTCAGCTGCTGATAATTTAGCAAAATTAGTTGACAAATAATAAAATAGTTTGGTCTTAGAAAAATATGATTGGAGAGCTTTTGCAGGCAAAGCGCTGCGAATTAAATATGGAAATTGCGCAAATTAGCGATTATTTAAAAGTTAAGGCTTCAGATATTGAGGCGATTGAAAAAGAGGATTGGCAAAGCGTTACAAGGCATTTATACAAGCCAGGATTGATCAAATCTTATGCCAAGATGTTGCGAATTGATGCAGAGTTAATTGAAGAGCAAATGCGTCAACTGCCTTTCGAATCTAATATTAAAAATAAAAAATATCAATTGGTAAATATTGGTGAAGAAGATGAATTAACGCCAAATAAAGATATGTTTTTTAATTTTTTATTGATTTGTGGCTTGATGTTTTTAATTTTGCTTAGTTTATATAATTCATCTGAAAGTAAAAAGAGAGTACTTAGCAACCGCGATATTATTGATCAGATGCAAAAAATCGAAATGTAATTTTGTCTGTTAAAACAGACAAAATAAAACGTACAAAAATTAAAAGCTGGTGCCAAAACTAAATCTGAAATTTTGAGTGCGATCATATATTTCTTTTTTAGTAACTTTTGAAAAATCAAAGCGAATTGGCCCCATCGGTGATGACCAAGCAATGCTTAAGCCGTAAGATGATCGCATCGAGCCGCTATCCTCAACATTGTTAAATCTTTTATTGATTTGATCTACTGATTTTACCGTACCATTGTCGCTGAATAAGATACCATTGATACCTAATTCTTTTGGCAACCCTAGAGGGAAGCGAAATTCAGCCGTGGCCACATAATAAATATTGCCACCAACTGCATTGCCGCCAACAGCGCTGCCATTAACAACACTGCGCGGTCCTAGGCCTGCATATTCAAAACCGCGGAAATTATTGCCACCCAAGAAAAATGCGTAGTTGCTACGTACATCTTGTCCAAGGCCATCAACAATGCCACCGCGCACTAAAAATTTTAATACAAAATCTTCGTTAAAAGTAGGTAAATAATAGCCTGCCGAACCAGTGTGCTTAAGGGTTTTGATATCACCACCAAGGCCAGAAAAATCTTGCGCAAGTGAGATATAATAACCGTTGCGCGGGTCAAGTCGATTATCTCTTTTGTCGTAAATTATGTTATGTCCTAAAATTGAACTTACAAAGCTGCCCTCAAGTGATTTTATGTTATTGGAAGCTCCATCCTCAACGTTGCTGATGGTCTCGTCGCGGCGTGTATAATGAATTTGATGACCTAGATATTCACTTAAAGCGTAATCACCTCGCAAAGTAAAGCCAGTTGAGGCTTGATCGTAAACCAAACTATTTCTTTTATCGGCATTATATTTGAAGACGTCAAATCCAGCATCAATTGAGCGGCCCATAAAATATGGTTTGGTGTAGTTTACTTCACTTGAAAGACTGAATGCTGATTTTTGAACATTGACACCAAGTTCTTGTCCGGTGCCAAGCAAATTGCGTTCGCGCAGGCCAATATTGGCAGTGGCGCGATCAACTGTTGAATAGCCAATGCCAAAATTTAACTCACCGGTTTTCTTTTCTTTAACGACAATTTCAAGCTCAACTTTATCACTATCGCCAATACGTTTGGTGTTAAAATCAACTTTTTCGAAAAAATTGAGATTTTGAATACGTTGCTTGGAGCGGTTGATTTTAGTGATGTTGAAGGCATCGCCCTCGCGTAGTCTTAGTTCGCGGCGAATTACTTCATCTTTGGTGCGAGTGTTGCCACTGATTCGTATTGAGTCGATATAAATACGCTGAGTTTCTTGAATTACAAAATCAATATCAATAATTTTTTGATCTTTATTGCGCTTGAGGATTGGCTCAACATGAGCAAAAGCGTAAGATTTATCCGACATTATTTCGACCATTTTATCAATCGTTTTTTCGATCAAATCAGCATTGTAAATTTTTTTTGATTTAATCAAAATGGCTTTTTTAAGCACCGATTCATCAAATTTTTCAACATGATTAATAATATTAATTTCACCAATATTGTATTTGATTCCTTCTTCAATTAAAAATGTGATAAAAAATTTGTCTTTACTTGGCAAAATCTGGGCATTTGAAGAAATCGCTACAAAATCAGCATAACCCTTAGAATTATAGAAGCGGCGCAGTTTTTCTTTGTCAAATTCTATGCGATCAGAATCATAGACATCGCTTGAAGAGAAAAATTTATACCATTTTGATTTTTGAGTAGATATTTCTTCTAGTAATTTTGTGTTATTAAAGGCGTTATTACCAATAAAATCAATATTTGCAATCTTGGCTTTAGGGCCTTCAGTGATTTCGAAAATCACTTCAACACGGTTTTGATCTTTTTGGACGATTTTTGGATCAATTTTAGTTAAAAAACGGCCAGATTTAAGATAAATTTCGCTAATTCGCTTTAAATCTGATTGTAATTTAAATTTTGTAAAAATTGTCCGTTTTTTGAGCGTGGTTTCTGCTTCGAGAGCTTCATCGTCAATTTTTTTATTACCAATAAATTTAACTTCGCTAATAATTGGATTTTCTTTAACTTCTACGATTATACTTTTATTTTCACTAAAGATTTTGGCTTCTAAAAATAGATCGGATTCATAGAGTTTTTTTAAGGCATTATCAATTTCTTGTTTGGTTGGTTTATCAAAATTTTTTATATTGCCAATATAAGAGCTGATTATGTCTGAATCAATTCGATCATTGCCGTGTACAATTATTTTTTGGGATGCTGCCAAAACTGTTGATGAAAAAAAACAAAAGGCAGCAGCGACGGCGCTTTTAAGCGCAAATGATTTTGAGGTTTTTGTGATAATAATTTTTGGCATTTATTTAATTTGCTTGATTTTCTATCCAATCCGGATCGGTGGCGCCTTCGATGCCTGTAGGCACCTTAAACTCAAAGCCGCTCGTAATATCAATAATGTATAATTGCGGGATGCTAGCTTCACCAAAGGGTGCGCCTTTTTTAGAATAGATCAGATAGCGACCATTTGGCGACCATTTTGCGCCCTCAACCAAATAGCCACTTGTGAGTAGTCGTTCATTCTTGCCGCTTGTTGACATTGTGCCAATATAAAATTGTCCAGATTTGATGCGGGTGAAAGCAATCATGCTGCCATCTGGAGAAAATACTGGCTTGGCGTATGAACCAGCGCCGGTGCTGATTTTTTGCACTTCTGAACCATTTTCATTCATGATATAAATTTGTTGTGATGAATCGCGGTCAGATACAAAAATTATTGATTTTCCATCAGGAGAATAAGAGGCTGTAGTATCAATAGCTGGGCTTTTGGTTAAACGAGCAGCGCGATTTTGAGTGATATCAAATTCATAAATATCGCTATTGCCATCAAAAATTGCGGATAATAAAACAATATTTGAATTTTTTGGATGAGAGCTGGCCGCAAAAGTAGTGCCCTGAAAAGCCCCTAATTTAGAGGTGCGCAGCGTTTTGCTATTAATGGTAAAAATTTGTGATTTGTTGTTGAGGTAGCGCAAATAATAGATCTCATCATTTTTGTGAGCGAAGGTTGGAGTTAAAACTAAATCGCGACCCGTGGTTAAAAAGCGTTTATTTTCGCCATCAAAATCCATGATAGCAATACGTTTGACGCGGTTGCGTACATCTCCGCTTTCTGAAATAAAAGTAATTTGTGAATTAAAATGACCCTTTTTTTCACCGGTAATTGCTTTAAAAATTTCATCCGAAAATAAAGTAGCAACTTTTTTGTAATTTTGTTTAGAAGCTGAATATAATTTGCCAAAAAGCTGCCTGCGATCAAGTACATCCCACATTCTGACGCGCATTTCAAGATTATGTTCATCATCATAATTAAACTCGGCAACAATAATAGCACCAATTTGTGCCTTGCTGTATTTTTCAAAATCAGGGATGGTTTCAACTGAAACCGTTGGTAATAAAACTGGATTTATCTTATTATTAACGATTTGTGATTTTTGTTCTGTAGGATTGCCGCTTTCAAGTCGTCCGTTATTTTTGATAATTTCAAACAGATCGGTAGTTTTTAAATTTTTTCGGACGCGATCAAGAATTTCATTGGCATCAAGACGTAAAGCGGTGGTGGCAGGATCAAATCCTACAAATAAAATTTTTGTTTTTGTTGCATCTTCATTTTTTATATTAAAAGATACCTCAGCAAGACTTGGCTTTGTAAGGATTGATAAAATTATAAAAACTGAAAAAAATCTGATTTTTTTAATCATTTTATTCAAGTATTTCGAGAATAATATTATTATTTGTATAAACGCATAAATCAGCGGCGATTTTCATTGATTTCTCAACAATTTCTTTAACTTCTAGGTTTTGGATGCTTGATAATGCTCGTGCTGCTGACATTGCAAAATTTCCGCCAGAGCCAATACCTATTATGCCATCTTCGGGTTCAAGCACATCACCGTTGCCTGTAAGCACCAGAGAAGTGTTGCGATCAATTACAATCATCATCGCCTCAAGGCGGCGTAGATATTTATCGGTGCGCCAATCTTTTGCGAGCTCAACACAAGCGCGCGTGAGCTGGTTTGAATGTTGCTCAAGCTTAGATTCGAGCCTCTCAAATAAAGTAAAGGCATCAGCAGTAGCGCCAGCAAAGCCCGCAATTATTGAGCCATCACCTAATTTGCGAATTTTTTTGGCGTTTGATTTTAATACAGTGCTACCAAGCGAAACTTGGCCATCTCCCGCAATTGCTACTTTGCCGTTTTTTCTAACTGATAGAATTGTGGTTCCATATAAAATAGATGGATTTTTATGATCAAACATAGTTTAGTTATTTTTTAAAAATGCTGATATTATAAGCAAATTTTAAATAATGTATAGTAATTTTGACAAAATATTATAATTCAAGTGAAAAGAAAACAATTTTTTGCAAAAAATAATTTTACCATATTTTTTTTAGGAATTAGTAGTGGATTGCCCCTAGCGCTAATTTTTTCAACTCTAAAAGCAATTTTACTTGAAAAGGGTTTTGCACTAGAAACCATTGGCTTTATGTCTTTAGTCATATTGCCTTATAGTTTGAAGATATTTTTTGCACCAGTGATTGATTCATCTTGCGTGCCTTTATTGACAAGGATTTTAGGACAAAGACGCTCATGGATTATTTTCACACAAATTGCGCTTATGATATTAATCTTATTACTTGGAAACGCAATTGAAATCAATAATTTATCTCTCATTGCAAGCGTTGCCTTCTTGATTGCCTTTGCTTCAGCCAGTCAAGATATTGTAATCGATGCTTATCGTATTGAGCTGTTTGATCAAGAAAATCAAGGTTTTGCAGCTGCTTTTTATACTTACGGTTATCGTATTGGATTATTGATTTCTGGTGCTTTTGCTTTGTTTTTGGCAGATAAAATGTCGTGGAAATCAGTATGTATGATTATGGCTGCATCAATGTTGATTGGCATTGTGACGATTTTATTGTCAGCAGAAACACGCAAGAATTGGCAATCCAAAAAACATGATTTTAAAACTTGGTTAAATGATTATGTAATCATTGCTCTTGCGGATTTTGTCAAGCGCCAGAATTGGCAGATTATTATGGGATTTATCATATTTTTTAAATTAAGCGATATTTTTGCGGGTACCCTAACTGTACCGTTTTTATTAATTCTCGAATTTACAAAAACCGAAATCGCTACAATTGTAAAAACATTTGGTTTGCTTGCCACCTTGTTCGGAGCATTCTTTGGCGGTATTTTGGTTAAAAAAATTGGCATTTATAAAAGTTTGTGGATAGCTGGTGTCGCGCAAATGTTATCCAATTTATCATTTGCCTATTTAGCCAAGGCGGGCCATGACTCTAATGCACTTTATTTAGTGATTTTTATCGAAAATTTTAGTGGTGGTATTGGAGATGCGGTTTTTGTGGCATATTTAAGTGGATTATGTAATATCGCCTTTAGTGCCACTCAATATGCTACATTGATTTCTTTGGCTACAATTAGTCGCAGTTTCTTCGCATCAGCTTCCGGTGTGGCTGCGTCAGCATTGGGTTGGTCAGGATTTTTTATATTTTCAGCATTTTTAGCAATCCCTGGATTAATATTTTTGTGGATTTTAAGAAAAAATTAGTCACTATTATAGGTGAAAAAAATATAATTTTCTCGAAAAGTTAAATGATTAGACTTAGCGCAATTAAACCAGAGAAAGAAAAAGTCACTAAATACGAGGTCTCGGCCGCGCATTTTGTTCCATATAAATGCCATTATAATTCTGATACAATTTTAACTCACAATGAAGAATTAATCAGAGTAATTAAAATTAAAGGTTTTGCCTTTGAAACCGTTGATGATATTGATATCGATCTCAAAAAAAATGCCCGCAATAATTTGTTTAAAGGTATGGCTATGGGCAATTTGTCGCTTTATTTTCATACCGTGAGGCGCAAGGAAAAAGGTTTTCCTGATGGTGAAATGCCAGATGATTTTTCGCGTAGAGTTAATCAGGAATGGGCTTTCAAGCACAGTGATGATCGCACTTATATCAATGAACACTATCTTACAATTATCCGTGGCAAAGATAAATCAGGCGTTGCCATGCTTGAAAATATGGCAAAAAAATTGCAGCATAAAGCTGATAAAACTTCGTGGGAAACCCATATGCGCGAAGCTTTTGACGAGCTTGATGAAATGACAGAGCGCATCCTTAATGGCTTTTCGAATTATGGTGCACAAGTGCTTGGCTTGATTGAAACCGAAGATAGCGTCCATTCTGAATTGCTTGAATTTTTAGCGCGTTTAGTTAATGCCGGATATTCACAACCAATAGCGGTGCCTCTAGGTCCAATTGCCAATCATCTACCGATTAGTCGTATGTATTTTGGTGGAAAATCCATAGAAGTACACAATCCATCAGGAATTAAATATGCGGGTATTGTTTCGATCAAAGAATATCGTCCCTCTACGCATGCGGGCGTGTTTGATGGTTTTATGCAGATGCCGTTTGAGTTGATTATCAGTCAGTCTTTTTCATTTATTAATCGTATGATTGCGATTAGTTCGATGCAGTTGCAGCAGCGGAGGCTTGTTCAGTCTGAGGATGTGGCGGTTTCTCAAATTCAAGAAATTGATCAGGCGCTTGATTCGGCCATGAGTGGCGAGTTTGCTTTTGGCAATCATCATATGACTGTTTTATGTGTTGAGGATTCAATAAAATCGCTGGAAAGCGCTCTTTCTATGGCGGTTGTAGAGCTTTCAAACTCAGGTATTACTGGCGTGAGGGAAAAAGTTAATCTGGAGCCCGCTTATTGGTCGCAATTGCCTGGAAACGCTCTTTATATGGCGCGCCGTTCGATTATCAATACATTAAATGTGGCATCATTTGCGTCTTTTCACAATTATCCTTCAGGAAAACGTAAGCGCAATCATTGGGGTGATGCGGTGACAGTGTTTAACACGGTTTCTGGTACTCCTTATTTTTTTAGTTTTCATGTTCGTGATGTGGGTCATACCATGATTGTAGGGCCAACAGGCTCAGGTAAAACCGTCTTGATGAATTTTTTATGTGCGCAAGCGCAAAAATTTAATGGTCGTCTCTTCTTTTTTGATAAAGATCATGGTGCCGAAATCTTTATTCGTGCAATTCGCGGGCGCTATATGGTGCCTGATGTGGCTAAAAATTCAGGTTTTAATCCTTTTCAATTACCGCCAACAAATGAGAATAAATCATTTTTGGTTGAGCTATTAAAAGTTTTGGTATCAATTAACGGTGAAGTTATTACTGCTCACGATATCGAGCGTATCAATGAGGCTGTCAACGGAAACTACAAACTTCCGCAAGATCAGCGTCGTTTGCGCAATATTGCGCCATTTCTGGGTCTTGCAGGCCCAGGAACTCTTGCTGGACGTCTTGCGATGTGGCATTCGGATGGCTCACATGCTAAATTATTCGATAATGCGGTCGATGTTATTGACTTTAGTGCTGCGCGCTGTTTTGGAATAGAAATGGGTGAAATTTTAAAAGATAAAGCAAGTATTTCTCCAGTTCTGCTTTATTTGTTTCATCGTATTCAAGCATCGCTTGATGGTAGCCCTACAATGATTGTGCTTGATGAGGCGTGGGCTCTAATCGATAATACTGTCTTTGCGCCAAAAATTAAAGATTGGCTAAAAGTTCTAAGAAAGCTCAATACATTTGTTGTTTTTGCTACGCAATCAGTAGAAGATGCGTCAAAAAGTAGTATTTCTGATACTTTAGTGCAACAAACCGCCACGCAGATTTTTCTTCCCAATTTAAAAGCCACGCAAGCTTATCGAGATATATTCATGCTTTCAGAGCGTGAATTTGCGCTGGTTAAAACTACAGATCCATCAACAAGATTTTTTTTAGTAAAACAAGATAATGATGGTGTGATTGCTCGTATCGATTTGGGTGGTATGGATGAAGTGATTCGTGTTTTATCAGCTCGCATTGATACAGTAATGATGCTTGATCAAGTTATAAAAGAAGTTGGACAAGATCCAGATGATTGGCTACCAGTTTTTTATCAAAGAACAGCAAAGTGAAAACAGGTTTTGTAAAAATTATTTACAGTTTTATTGCTAAATTTCTTTTATTTTTTGCTGTTGTATTTTTTGCGCTCGAATCATATGCAGCAATTGATTACGGCACGGGACGTATTCGTAAATGCGATCCAATGACAGGAGAGGTGGAAGGTTTGCAATATAATCCTTTTTATGGTGGAGATGACGTAGAGTTTATAATGTCAAATCCTGTATGTATTGCAGTTGCTTCTTATGCTTATGGTAGTACAAAAATTGCAATTGCTGCGATGAATTATGCTTGCGGAAATCCTAATGGTATTAGGGTTGTGCCGTCACCATTTCTCGATGCAATTGATATCACGAAGGCTGCAATTAACGCCAGTGATCCAAAATGCGCCACTGGAATTGCTGGTGCCACGACAAGTCTTCAACTAACTGCCTCGGCATTTGCGATATTATGGGGAGTATCAAAAGAAGTATTTAATAATGCAAGAATTTGCGGATCAAATTGGAAAGGGCCAAATCCAACGCAATATATGAATAATGCCGACCAATATAAAAACGAGGTAGAGAAAACGGTTGATGGCTATATTGAAAGGCAAGAAAAAGATAAGCTAAAATTATCCAATAAATCCTATCGTGAATGGTATTATGGAGGTGTTGAATTTGAGGATAATAGTGATGATGAGACATGTTTAGATGTTACTCAGCCAAAAGTTGACGGTCAATATCCGGCCCAAAAATACTATATGCGTGGCTTTGAGACAGGAAATTTCGACTGCAAAAAATATTATATAACTCTAAATAATGATCCTTCAAGTCTCACCCGAGATCCTCAAGATATAACAAAAGCTTTAACTGAAGATCGTCTTAAAGATTATAAAAAAGCCTATGAATGCTGTAAAAAGCGTGCCAGAGAATATGCTTGTATAGAATATGGAAATGATCACAAATTTTGTCGTGTAGGTTCGCGATGCAAAATAACTTCGACTCATCCAGTGCATTTCTCTGTAAAATCTGAAGATAATGGTCGTATGGCTTGTGTTGAAACTTATAGTCTATGTCCGTATAATTTTACTTTAGGTGGGGGTGCTTCGAAATGTATTTATTATAAAGATGGCGTTGAAATTTCGGCTGGATCTGAAAATTATGAAATGATTAAATTGCAAGATATTAAAAATGGAAATTGCGGAGGAAAAAGCGAAATCCGAAATGCTGACTGCACATATAATAACAAAGCTGGCAGGTGTAAAAATTATTGCCAGTTTATGGCACATTGTACAAAGACAGATTTATCCAACTATCAATATATAAGTGGTTTATCTTCGCCATATTTTTCAAATGCATGTGTAAATTTTACAGGCGATTCGCGCAATCGTATTTCGTATGGAACAGGTTTTATTGCGGGGAGTTCGCGCCATTTTAGCGCTCCTTTGGCGCAATGTGTAAAAGAAACCCTTGAAAATGTATTTTATAATCGCGCTGGTCATACAAAATGTGTTTCTGAAATCGATTCTATTAATTCACAAGGACAATGTAGCAAAGGTGAGGCATATAAACAAGGGCAACAAGTTTCAAGCAGATCATTTTTTGCTAAAATGCAAGATTTGATGCAAGCGACAGTTAAGATGGTTCTAACTCTGTCAATTGTTTTTTACGGCACCAAATTGTTATTTATTGGAAAAGACGGGGTGCAGAAAAAAGATTTGTTAATGTATATCTTAAAAATCGGTTTGGTTTTATATTTTGCAACTGGCGATGCTTGGCAAACAATGTTTTTTGACGGAATATATTCATCCTCAACTTTTTTCTCTAATTTGGTGTTTAAGATAGAAACCTCAGAGGATCTAAATAAAAGAGATGGTTGTCAATTTGGTAATCTAACTTTATCTGATGGTTCGCAGGTCTTGACTTCTGAGCCTTATCCAAGCGGAAAAGAATATTTGGCAATATGGGATAGCTTGGATTGTAAAATAGCTCGTTATATGGGATTTGGTCCAGAGGTATCCACCGCTAATATTGCAAAATTAATGATTGCAGGATTTTTTACGGGTGCGCCAGGCATATATTTTGCGATTGCATTATTGATTTTTGGTTTGGCATTGATAGCCGCGACATTAATAGCTTTACATATATTTTTATCATCAGTAATTTCGGTAATAATATTGGTTTATGTTTCGCCATTGGTTATTCCTTGTGCACTTTTTGCCAAGACTAACAATATCTTTAAAGGTTGGTTGACGCAATTAATAAGTTTCTGTTTTCAACCAATGATATTATTTGCCTATATCGCAATTTTTATTACGGTGATGGATAAAACCCTAATAGGAAGCGCAAAATTTTATGGTGAACCGCCAGCACGAATAATCTCTTGTAAACAATTTTGTCAAAATTCAATTGGAAATGTGGTTACAGATAGTCCAAATTGTGATCGTCCGGGTGAAAAAATAATACGACCAAAGGTTGATAGTGTAGCTTGTATGATCACTAATGATAGTTTTGGTACGTGGCCTGGCTTTGAATTGCTTGGTATAGGTATACCATTTTTGCTCGATTTTATGACCGATCATGCGCGCGAGAAAATTCTTACCATATTAAAAGCGGCCTTGGTAATGTATTTTTTAATGGAATTTATGGAACAGATTCCTGCTATTGCAACCGCATTGCTTGGCGGAGCAGCTTTGCCTGGTGCAAAAGTGAGTCCAGGGAATATGTTTAAGAGCACCGTCGGATTTTTGTCTGGTGTACAGCAGCGTGCTAATAGAGCTGGGTTTAAATATGCTCCAAAACTTGCCAAAGGCACATCTGAGTCCGCTAAAAAAATTGGACAGAGCTTTAATCTTGGTAAACAAGTATCTAATAATGCTTCGCCTAGTGGCACTAGTACTGCAGGAGATGATGGATCTGGCGGTTCGACAGGTGGCGGTGGATCGGGTGGCGGTTCGACAGGTGGCGGTGGATCAGGTGGTTCATCGGTTTAAATTATGGGCTAGGTATAATTTTCTTGCTAAAAACAGCATAATATTGTTAAATATTTAGTTTAAAATTGCTGCCATAGCTCAGCGGTAGAGCACTTCATTGGTAATGAAGAGGTCGGTGGTTCGATCCCACTTGGCAGCACCAGTGGCAGCACCAGTATTTTATGCTTAATGTCTTACAAATTAATCAAAACACAATTCCAGAAATATAAAATTGGTTGGAAAAACTCTTTTTTGGAAAATTTTGCACAAGATTCTAATCATCAGCCATTGCCTTGGATGACTTATCCATTTATCGAATTTATTTCGCAAAAATTACAAAAAAATCATGAAATTTTTGAATTTGGTTGCGGATCGTCCACTTTATTTTTTGCCAAGAGGGTTAAAAAAATTATCACATTAGAAAGTGATAAAAAATGGCTTGAGATTATGCGAATAAAGGCTTTGGAGCTTGCTTTAGATAATATAGAATTTGTTTTAATTGAAGATGCGCAAGAAAATGAATCTTATCAAAATTATGTAAAAAATTGTTGTCGGCAGAAATTTGATTTTATAATTGTGGATTCATTAAAAAGATTTGAATGTAGCAAAAATTCTTTTAATTGTTTAAAAGAAAATGGTGCGTTGATTTTAGATGACAGTGAAAGGTTGAATTATCAAAAAATATTTGAATTTATGCAACAAAATGGCTTTAAAAGGCAAGATTTTACAGGAATTGCTCCAGGACAATTTCGTCTAAAAAACACTAGTTTTTTTACAAAATAGTTCTGATTTTTTTGTAAAAAAATATTTAAAAATCACCTAAATTTAATCTTTATTATCTTTGTTAAAATTGCTTAACACATCAAATATAATATTGGTGATTTTTTTAAGATCGGAATTTTTAATATTAAGTGCTGGCATCACATAAATCAAGCCGCCAAATGGTCTTAGGAAAATATTTTTTGTGATAAATCTTTTGCGTAATTCAAGCATATCTCGCCATTTAAGATTGCTTTCGACCACTCCTACAGCGCCAAGTACTCGTATATCTTTTATATGATCTAAATTACGGCATTTTTCGAGTTGATTTTTAAGTAAAATTTCGCAATCTTTAACTTTTTGTTGATAATTTTCTCTTTCAAATAAATCAAGCGAAGCATTAGCAGCGGCGCAAGCAAGAGGGTTTCCCATAAAAGTTGGGCCATGCATTAAGACATTTTCTAGATCATCTCCTAAAAAACTATCGTAAATTTCTTGTTTCACCAAACTGGCTGCCAAAGTAATATTGCCGCCGGTTAAAGCTTTTCCAATCACTAAAATGTCGGGTTTAATTTGTGCATGATTAAACGCAAATCTCTCACCAGTGCGATAAAAACCGGTTGCACATTCATCGGCGATAAAAATCAGTCTATATTTTTTGGCGATATAAAAAATTTCTTTTAACAGGGAAGCGCTGTGAAAACGCATGCCGCCAGCACATTGAATGAGCGGTTCGATAAAAATTGCGGCGATTTGAAGGTGATTGTTTTTGACAAAATCTTCAAATTTATTCAAATCATTGGCGTTTTTAGGCAAATCTAAGCTAAAATTTTTAAGCAAAATATTAGAAAATTTTTGATGCATCCCGTCACTTAAATCAGCCAGAGACATTGCGCCTGTAGTATCACCATGATATGAATTTTTAAAAGAAATAAATTTTGTTTTATTTTTTTGACCAATATTTATGTGATATTGCCAAGCAATTTTCATAGCAACTTCGATGGCTGTAGAGCCTGAGTCCGAGAAAAAAACCCGATCCATTTCGCAAAATTTTGCTAAACGATAAGCAAGTTTATAAGTTTGATGATTAGCGAAGCCCGCCAACATTATGTGCGGTAATTTTTTTGCTTGTTTGACTATTGCCTTAGTAATATGAGGATGATTATAGCCGTGAGCCACCGACCACCAAGACGCCACGCCATCAAGCAAAATACGTTTATCTTTTAAAAAGATCTTGCTGCCTTTGGCGCCATTAATTTCAAGCTGTGGCAGGTGATTGCGCATCTGTGTATAGGGCAGCCAAATATGTTTCTCGCCTTGTTTAATCATGCTTGAGTGCTAATTTTACGGCTTTTTTTTGCCATTCATTATCAGGAAAATTTTCAGATAATTGTTGCAAAATTTTGTGCGCCTCTTTTTTTATACCTAAATGATAATGAATCTCAATTAAGCGATAATAGGCCTCTGGAGCCTGTTCGGTAAATTGAAAGCGCTGAATAACTTCTTGGAAATTTTTAATGGCACCAATATAGTTTTCTTGCCATTGCTGATAGCGCCCCACATGCATCTTTGATCCGGCCAGATGTTCGTTGATTACCGACATTTTTTCATTGCCATCTTTGCTATATTCGCTATCAGGAAAACGAATTATTAATTCACGAAAAACCCCGTAAGCAGCCTTGGTATTGTCTTGCGCCCTTGTAATATCGGGGATTTGTTCATAAAAACTTAGTCCTTTTATATAAATCATATAAGCAATGCTGTTGTGGCTAGGATTAACCCGTATAAAATCATCAACAACACGAATAACTTCGGTATAATCTTTATTTTTATAAAACGCATATGCAGCCATAGTTTGTGCCTTTGAAGCCCATTTTGAAAATGGATAATCATCTTCAATTTTTTCAAATTCTTTTGCCGCTTGTGAATAATCTTTATCTTTTAATAATTTCTGTGCATTAATATAGGCCCTCTCGGCTGTAGGTTTTTCATCTTTTTTGCTGCATGAAAAAGTGATGGTTAGAATCAAAAATAAGATGATAAATTGTTTTATTTTTTTCATTTTCTGATATCAATACTAAGTTTGTGAGCATCAAGCCCTTCAGATGCAGCAAGGTCTGACGCGGCTTTGGCTAATTTATCAAATGAATCTTTATTACAAGAAATTAGTGAAATTCTTTTGAGAAAATCATAAACCGAAAGACCGCTCGCAAAACGGGATGTGCCTTCGGTAGGCAAGGTATGACTTGGTCCGGCAATATAATCTCCAATGCTTTCGGGCGTGTATTTTCCTACAAAAATTGCGCCAGCATTATTAATTTTTTCAACTAATTTTTTTGCATTTTTACATGAGATTTCAAGATGTTCAGCTGCAATAAAATTAGCGATATCAACGCTTTGCGCGATATCCTTGATAATAAATATCGCACTATTTTCAAGTGATTTTTCGATGACAAAACGTCGTGGCAAATTTTTTGATAAATGAGCAATCGATTCTATGATTTTTCTAGCAAATTCTTTATTATCGGTGATGATATAGGCTTTTGAATCGGGACCGTGCTCAAGCTGCGAAAGAGCGTCAGCAGCGATCCAATTGGCATTATTATCATCATCGCAAATTATCGTAACGTCAGTTGGCCCCGCAATCATATCAATTCCTACTTCGCCATATAAAATTTTTTTTGCTGCTGCGACATAAGCGTTTCCTGGGCCAACAATTTTATCCACTTTGTCAATCGTGGAAGTGCCATAACACATTGCCGCTATTGCTTGAGCGCCACCAATTTTGTAGATTTTTTTGATGCCACAAATATCCGCTGCCACCAACACTGCATCGCTGATTTTTTGGCCATTGCTTGGTACTGTAAGGATGATATCTTTAACACCAGCAACAATCGCTGGAGCCGCGCACATCAACACTGAGCTAGGGTAAGATGCGCTCCCACCTGGGGCATAGACGCCAATTGTCTTAATTGAGCGCCAAATATTTGCAAGCTCGACACCTTCTTCATCTTGATATGAAAAATCCTCAGGTAGTTGTTTTTTATGATAAGAAACGATTCGTCTATAAGCCATTTGCAAGGCTTCATAGACATTTTTATCGATATTTTTTTTAGCTTGATCGATCTCTTTTTCGTTAACTATAAAATCTTGCGCAGTGCAAAAATGAGTTTTATCAAAGCGATTACTATATTCAATTAAAGCTTCATCACCATTTTTTTTAACATGCAAAATAATTTCGCGGGCCACGTCCTCGTACTTTAAACTTAGTTTTTTTGCAGTTGTAATAAAGTGCAAAAAACTTGAATTTTTAAGCTCTGCGTCGATTTTATCATTTATCTCAAAAATTCTCATAAATTATTTTTTGACCCAATTTTATGCCCATTTTATCACTTAAACCACCATTGATTTCTAAAACTTTATCCACATTTCTTTCTGAAGAAATTATATTTTCTAAAAAAGGTGTAGCATTATGAAAAATATGGCAAATAACGTTATTTTTATCAATAAAAACCATATCGAGCGGAATTCTAGTATTTTTCATCCACATATTGACAATTTTTTCATTTTTAAAGATGAAAAGCATGCCTTTTTGTTGATCTAAATGCTCTAAATTCATCAAGCCATAGTTTCTTTTATCATCATTATCGGCGATTGCTACAAAAAATTCAGCAATTTTTTTATTTTTATCAAAAATTTTTAACTTAACATTGTAGTTTTTAGGATTATGATTAAAATGTAAATTTTCAGAGGCGAAGGGCATTTTGCTTAAAATGGCAAAAAACCCAAAAATTGTCATAAAAATTGTTAAAAAATAGATTTTTTTTGCTCTAAACATAGGTTTTTCATGAATTTTAAAAATTTGACCAAATTTTTTATAATTTTAATTTTTCTAAGCAATTTTGATGCTGTGGCTTTTGCGACTGCTAAATCAAAGCGCGATACAACCACTACAATAACTTCAAATATAATCGACATCAAGCGAAAAACGCAAATAATTGATTTTATTGGTAATGTTGTAGTTAAAAAAGGCCTCGACACTATGAAAGCAGATAAAATGGTGGTTTATTATAAGGAGGAAAAATCGCAACAAACGCCGTTGTCATCCAACAATAAAGATATAAATCTACAAAATGATAGCTCAATTGAGAGAATTGAAGCTTTTAATAATGTCCGCATCCTTGGTAATCAAATCAAAGCTAGGGGTAATAAAGGATATTATAATCCTAAAGAAAATATTTTTATCCTTGAAGAAAAAGTGGTTGTTAATAATGGCTCATCTATTGCAAATGGCGAAAAATTTGTGTATAATTTAAATACACAAAAAGGTAATTTGATCGGCAAAAACGCATCTACTAAGCTTGATAAAAACAAAGAAGGTGATAAAAGAGTTGTGGTAATTATTGGCGATGATGATATAAAAAAGAAAAAATCCAAAAAAAAAGAAAAAATCCAATAAAAAACAAGAAAAAAAGCAATGACAAAAACTTTAAGCGCCCTCAATCTTAGTAAATCTTATGGTAAAAAATTAGTGGTGCGTGACGTTAGTATTGATATTAAACAAGGCGAGGTGGTAGGGCTTTTGGGGCCAAATGGCGCAGGCAAAACCACATGTTTTTATATGATTGTAGGTTTGATCGAGGCAAGTTCTGGTAATATTTTTATTGATGATCTTGAGATCACTTCGATGCCAATGTATCAACGCGCGCGCCTAGGAATTAGCTATTTGCCGCAAGAGGCTTCGATTTTTCGAGGTATGACTGTTGAAGAAAATATCTATTCAATCTTACAGATTGCTGAAGAGGATGAAAATGTTCGCCAACAAAAACTTGAGTCGCTTTTGTCAGAATTTTCTATTAATCACATCCGTAAAACGCCGGCATTAGCGCTCTCTGGCGGCGAAAGGCGTCGTGTTGAAATTGCACGCGCTTTGGCTACAAATCCTTCATTTATACTGCTTGATGAGCCATTTGCTGGTGTTGATCCAATTGCAGTTAATGATATTAGGCAAATGGTTTTGCATCTAAAAGATCGCAATATTGGTGTTTTGATCACTGATCACAATGTGCGCGAAACCTTGTCAATTGTGGATCGTGGTTATATTGTTTATGATGGTATAATTTTAACAACTGGCAGTAAAGATGAAATTATTGGCCATAAAGATGTGAAACGAGTTTATTTGGGTGAGGATTTTAAATTTTAGCTTCGAGTTATAATTAATTTTCCATTATTTTTATCTGATTCTTTACCACATTTTACACAAACTTTTTTTCATATTTTATAAGATTTTTATGCCAATCTTATAAAATATTTTTAAAAAAATCTTGGGGAAACTTGATAACACTGGTTGGAAAAGGGAAAAAATCATCCCATTTTTTTAATTATGCCTTTTTTTGTAAAGAATTTGTAGAGAAAAAAGGCTTAATTTCTAAGGCCGCTATTACCGAAATTAAGGTCAGCCAATGAGCTAACGCTTGTTGTTGAGCTTCTTTAAAAATGCAATTACAGCCTATGGCAATCGATGCAATGACAGAAGCTTTTCAAATACATCTTGGTAGCCCATTAGTATAAGACAGATCTAGCTTTGTAGTGATTTCATTTTTTCTAAAATCTCATCAACGGCTTTTTCGATCAATTCGCGCGATTGTCCTTCTGCCATAACTCGCACTAGATTCTCGGTGCCAGATTTACGCACAAAAATACGGCCGCTATTGCCAAATTCTTGTTGTTTTTTGGCGATAAAATCTTGTATTTCACGATTTTGTAGAGGATTGATATTGCTTTGCAGGCGCAAATTTTTTAATATTTGCGGCGAAGATTGATATAAATCAAATAACTCGCTAGTTTTATATTGCGATGAAACTAGCAGGGACAGCACCTGTAGGGCGGCAATCAAACCATCTCCAGTGTTTGAATAATCAGTCATGACAATATGGCCCGATTGTTCGCCGCCAAAATTATAACGATTTTTTTTAATTTCTTCAAGCACATAACGATCACCAACATTGACGCGTACAGTGTTTATGCCCATATAACGCAAATGATTTTCGAGAGCCAAATTGGACATCTGCGTGATCACTACTGTATCTTTGCGCAATTTGCCCTCGTTATGCAGTTTTTCTGCGATTAAAGCAATAATTTTGTCTCCCTCAATAATTTGGCCTTTTTCATCTATAATTAATAAGCGATCAGCATCACCATCAAGTGCTATACCAATATCCGCTTGGCATTCAAGCAGTTTTTTTTGCAACATTTCTGGTTTTGTCGAGCCACAATCTTCATTGATATTATAACCATTAGGATCAACCCCTACGGCCGTAACATCAGCGCCCAATTCCCATAAAATTTTTGGAGCTATTGCATAAGAAGCACCATTAGCACAATCAATAACAATTTTTAGATTATTAAGACTTTTATCTTTAGGAAAAGAGTTTTTGACAAATTCAACATAGCGCTCGCGTCCATCATCGAGGCGTTTGACGCGGCCCAGATTATCGGTTTTGGCTAAATAAGGTGTGATATCGCCATCAATTAGGCTTTCAATTTCAAGTTCAAGCTCGTCACTAAGCTTGTTGCCATCGGCGTCAAAAATTTTGATGCCATTATCATAATAAGGATTATGTGAGGCTGAAATCATGATTCCGATATCGGCGCGAAGAGATCTAGTCAGCATTGAAACCGCAGGGGTTGGAACTGGACCCACCAAAAATACATCCATACCAACCGCAGCCAAGCCAGCAGTCAAAGCGGGCTCAATCACATAACCAGAAAGGCGCGTATCTTTGCCAATGACCACGCGATGACGATGATTGCCATTGGTGAATTTGGCTCCTACAGCCATGCCGACTTTAAGTGCAATTTCTGCAGTCATCGGAAATTTATTTGCGGTTCCTCTGATGCCGTCTGTGCCGAAATATTTTTTCATTTCTTAAAAATTATAATGCTGATTTTATGGTATTTTTTAAAAGATCAACAGCTGTTGCAATGGTTTCTTTATTGACTCCACCGCCCATTGCTAAATCTTTTTTGCCACCACCACCTTTGCCACCAATAGTCTCAACTACAAGATTAATTAACTTAGTTGCATCAAATTTATCAAGCAAATTGTTGCTAATTGCTACACAAACCGAAATTTTGTCGTCTTTTGTTGCAAATAATGCAAAAATATGTGATTGATTAAATTGTTTGCGATTTTTGATATCATTGGTTATTTCGCGTAGATCTTTCGCTTCGAGATCTACAAAAAGATGATGCAGCAATTTTATTTCGCCTTCAACAATTTGTGATTCAAGACTATCCAAATTTGCCAAAATATTTTGTTTTCTGAGTTTTTCGGCATCTTTTTCTTTTTGTTTTTGTTCGAGTCTGCGCGTTTCTTCTAATGTTTTTTCTGCTTCATTTTTGTTATATTCAGCAACTGCCATAAAGCCGGTGATGGCAGTGATACGGCGGATTCCGGCAGCGATACCATTTTCGGATATAATCTTAAAAATTTCAACATCTCCAGTATTTTTAACATGCGTACCGCCGCATAACTCAACAGATGGCGACATTGAAACCACGCGAACATCATTATCATATTTTTCACCAAACAGAGCTTCGGCCCCGCTTTGGCGTGCTCTCTCAAGTGGCATAATTTCGGTTTTAACTGTCGAATTTTGGGCGATATAATTATTGACTAATTTTTCAACGCGCGCTTTTTCATCAGAGGTCATGGCGCGATTGAAATTGAAATCGAATGTAAAATAGTCAGAATCAACATTAGAGCCTTTTTGCGAAATAACATTGCCCAAAACTTCTTTTAAAGCTTTGTGCATTAAGTGGGTTCCAGAGTGGCTGCGAGCGCGCGCTTGGCGAGTTTTAGGGTTTACTTGGGCAATTATTTTATCGCCGATTTTGAATTTGTGATTGACATCCTGACCATTTAAAAAATGTACAAAAAAATCACCGCCAAATTTTTTAGTTTCAATAATTTTTGCAGATTTGTCGCCATCTGAAGCTAGTATAATTGTGCCTTCGTCGCCTTTTTGTCCACCTGAGGTTGCATAAAATGGGGTTTCGTCGAGAATGATCCAATTTAAGTCGCTAAACGCACTGTCAGATAAAGCAATAATTGTTGCTTTATCATGAAAAATATCATCATATCCTATAAATTTTGTGGCACCAAATTTGTTGCGTAATTCTAAAAACTGACTATCTTCTTTTTCTTCGCCACTGCCTTTCCAGCTAGATTTGGCGCGCTGTCTCTGCATTTCCATTTCGTGATTAAATCCCGCTATATCAACAGTCAAGTTTTTTTCGCGCAAAATATCTTCAGTTAAATCGAGAGGAAAGCCATAAGTATCATATAATTTAAAGGCCACCGCACCTGATAATTGTGATGAAGATGCGATTCTAGAGATTTCTTCTTCTAAAATTTTGAGGCCTTTATCAAGCGTTTCGCGAAATTTTTCTTCTTCATTTTTAAGAGTTTCAACCAAAACCCCGCGTGCACGATCAAGCTCGCCATAAGCTTCATGCATTTCATCAATTAAAGCATCAACAAATTTATACATCATAGCTTCGCGAGCCCCTAATTTATGTAATTGGCGCATTGCCCTACGCATAATACGGCGCAACACATAGCCTCGCCCTTCATTGCTTGGCAACACGCCATCTGCAATCAAAAAACATGATGATCGCAAGTGATCGGCGATGATTTTATATTCTGCTTTGGTTTTTGTTGACATTTTTTACAGTTTTTAGTGAGCAAAGGCTACCCCATGAGGATTTACCCTAGAAGGCTCTGATTTTATAACTGTTTCAGCAATATCATTAGGCTTATCAAAAACCCCAATTTGGTGTTTTTTGGGATCATAAACTGTCTTTTCTGTAGCTAAAAATATATTTTTTTTACCGATATCACTACTATATTCATTGCCATCACTAGTTTTGAAACTTATAGCTGAAGCACCATGAAAAAGTGTTGCGATCTCAGATAATAATTCTGGATTAGTTGGATCGCCGCCGTGATTTGTGACAAGATCATTAATTACATGAGTCGTGCCATTGATTGTAAATTCGGTTATTTCTTTATTCTGTAATTCAGAGACGGCATTTTTGTCTAATAATTGATCTTCATGTGTGGATTTTTTCTTAAATCTTTCAAAATCTTTAGAAAAAATTTCATCTATTCTAAATACTGCTTGACCATCATCTTTTCTAATCATTTGCCCAGTAAGCCCTAAACCTTTATAGGCTTTTGTAGGATAAGGGAAGGATTTTTGTGAATCTAAAGATTTTGCTAATGCTTGCGCAAGTTCTTCATTGTCTGAATATTGTTGTAAAAAATTGTTAATCACCTCAATAACCATCTGTAAATTTTGTGCAGATAATGGTTGACCGGCAATAGGCTCCGGTTGTGCATGGCGCGTGGCGTGAGTATGTGCAGAAGTCGTAGTAGCACGAGTGGAGGAGCTACGGGTTGCGCGAGCAGAAGTGTGTGTCGCACCGTGAGTAGAGGAGGTAGCAGTGGTGGCAGGTGGGGTAGTGCGAGCTGGCATTCTAGACGTTGTCGTTGGTTTTGTTGTAGTTGAATCTGCTCTACGGACTGGGTCTTGGCTAGGACAAATTGTCTCACAAAATTTTATCATGTCTTCAATATCTTCAATACCAAATTGAATCTCATGATCTTTGAAAAGGGCTGCTTTATAAATATTATTTGCTTTAATAGCTTGACGACTCAAAACATCATAAAAAGACTGTTGATCTAATCCTTCTTGTGAGTTTGCCATAGCAAATAATAACATCAGAGCTTTGTAAAGATTATCTAAATCACCAAGTTTTTTATAGGATGAATATTCTTGATCGTAAATAGATACAATTTTTCTTTGACAAGTTTCTACCGTTGGTTTTTTAGAGAATTTCGTGGTTGATCCAGAAGATTTTGCACTTGAATCTACCGCGATATTTGTTTCAAAAAATGCTCTTCTTCTAGCTTCAGATAGAGTTGCAACCTGAGCAGCATCTATCCTTCTGGTTTCGATTTCATCAGCTGTAACTTCTCTCCATATATCACGTGGATCTGAATATCGAGTTAGATCTCTCATGGCAAGTGAAGTGTATAAGCCGCAAGCAACTCCCTCAGTTTGTATTTGTTTAATTTTGTGTCTTCTTCGTTCATTTTCTGTAGAGATTCCATATTGATTACTGAAACTATTAGCAAGAGCATTATGAACTGCAGCAAATACAGAAGGTTCTAGTTCTGCTGTATATCCAAATGAATCATATCTTTTGCACATTACTTGTAATTCATTATCGTCGTTTTTGGAAATTATAATTTCTCCCGCATTCCAATGCCAAGCAGAATCAAGTTTATAAGGAAAAAGAACTTTTATAGGAAAACCTACTGTACCTTGATCTATATGATATGATAATTGACCAAAAGCTCTAAAAAACATCTCAAGGATAAAATTTTGGGCTTGTTGATTCATTGCAGCGGTATCTATATTCTGTTTCAAAGCTTGCGCTTGTCTTTTCAAAAAATTTTCAGTTGGTCTTCCAATTGGGAGGATATGAAAAATTGCGTTACCTGCATTATCTTTAACAGCGTGATCATGATCATCAACTACTAATCCACTATTTGGATCACGATCGTGATCATCATTAATAAAGTGATACCCAAGAGACCTTATATTTGCTAAATTAGATAAAAGGATCTGTACATCGCCATAAGCGCCTCTATAATATTGATGACCCACTGCATTTGTTGCTCCTAAAAATCTAGACATAATTAACCTAAATGAATAATAATCTCAAGCACTGGTCGCTTACCCATTAACTCTTCAAAGAGCTTAAGGATGCGTGAACGCATGCTTTTTTCTATATCAGACAAAATTTTTGTCTCACGTAATCTTCTATTTTGTTTTTTCTTTTTTAAGAATTTAAAGCCAATATTTTTGCCAAGATCAAGCTCTTTGGCCTTACCTTTTAAAATCATCTTAATTTCTTGGTTAAGAAAATTTTTGGCGTCGATATCATTATCAATATCATAAGATCCAATGCAAGTGATTCTTGCATTTGCAATTAATTCTAATGAATCATTTACCATTAGCGAAATTATCGCAATACCAGCATTTTCAAGCTTGCGACGCTCTTTAATGATGCGACCATTAATATCAATTAATTGATTGCCATCAACACCAAAATACCCTGATTTTACAAATCCTGCAACCTCGGGTCCTGCATGTGAAAGTTTAACTGCCAAGCCATTTTCGATCTGAAAAGTTTGTGTAACGCCTGCTTCTTTAGCAATTTCGGCGTGCGTTTTAGTGTGGATAAATTCACCATGCACCGGAACCGCAATTTGCGGACGTGCCAGCGCGTACATTTCACGCAATTCGTCTTGCGAAGGATGTCCTGATACATGTACAAAATGATCTTTTTCGGTTAATACATCAATTTGTTTTTTAGCTAGGGCGTCAAAGAGTTCGAAGATTTTTTTCTCATTTCCAGGAATGATTTTTGATGAAAAAATCATCAAATCACCCTTGCTAAATCTAATTGTTGGATGAGTGTCAGTTGCGATTTTTTTGGTGGCCGCAAGTGGCTCTCCTTGGCATCCAGTTGATAAAACCAAAATTTCATTTTTTGAGAAAAATTTTATTTCGCGATCCGAAATAAAATCAAATGATTCACCAAAATAACCACTTTTTTTAGCAACCTCATAGATACGATGTAATGACCATCCAGCGAGTACTACCTTGCGTCCGCACTCCTTAGCGATTCGGGCAATTGTGTGGATACGTGCAATATTTGAAGCAAAGGTAGTAACCCCAACAAGCCCTTTGCGATCTTGAATCAGCAATTTTAGTGAGTGATAAAGATCGCCCTCCGACTTAGAGTGGCCTTCACTTATAGCATTTGTAGAATCGCACACCACCGCCAAGATCTCATTTTTATCTCCATATTCACGGATTTTTTCTTTTTCAGAAATCTCTCCTACTACTGGATCTGGGTCGAATTTCCAATCGCCAGTGTGTAAAATATTACCTTTGGGAGTTTTAATGATTAAGGCTTTCATCTCAGGCACTGAATGTGTAAGGCCCAGAAATTCAATCTTAAAAGGATCAAGCGCTAATTCTTTATTTTTATTGATGATGTGAATATCTACGGTTTTTTCAAGTTTAAACTCAGATAGTTTTGAGCGCAAAAAGTTGGCAGCCAACTCGGTTGTATATACAGGAACGCGCAACTCTTCCCATAAATATTGCACTGCACCAATATGATCTTCGTGAATATGGGTGATGATAATGGCCAGTAAATCTTTTTTATGCGCTTTGATAAAAGAAATATCTGCTGTCAACATATCTACACCAGGAACATCATAAGCAAATCCAACCCCAAGATCAACCATAATCCATTTGCCATCAAGATGATAGAGGTTGACATTCATGCCGATTTCATTGGCGCCACCCAAAGGTAGAAATAGCAGATTATTTTTATTTTGTTTTAAATTTAGATCCATTTTTTTATAATTTTAATTTCTTTCATAAATCATCCTTAGCCCCTCAAGAGTAAGATCTGGACGATGATTTTTGATACCGATCTCATCTTTAAAAATTTCTGCCAAGCCACCTGTAATTATTTGTGTAGTTTGGCATTTTAATTCATTTTCGATGCGTTTTATCATACCCTCAACTAAGCTTATATAACCATGATAAACTCCAGAATTCATTGCCTCGACAGTTGATTTGCCAATAACATTTTTTTGTTTTTGTATAGAAATCTTTGGTAATTTTGCGGTCATATCATGTAAGGCTTTAAGCGATAAATTTATTCCTGGAGCAATTACGCCGCCTAGATATTCACCATTTACACCCACTATATCAAATGTAGTTGCGGTGCCAAAATCGATGATAATTAAATTGCCACCAAACTCATGATAGGCCGCAATTGAGTTGATTAAACGATCCGCACCAATTTCGCTTTTGTTTTTTAGTTTTATTTCGATATTTAGTTTAACATTTTTTTCACCAATAATCAAAATATCACCACTAAAAAATTTAGAAATTGCTTGTTGTACAAGCTCACTAAGCTTAGGTACAACTGATCCAATAATACATCCAGAAATTTGCAAACAATCTATTTTATTCAATAAAAATAATTCAATTATATCAACAGCATAATCATCTGGCGATTTTGTAATATTTGAAATTATCCGCCATTTATACAGCAATTGCCCTTGTTTGTAAAGTCCGAGAACAATATTTGTGTTTCCTATGTCAATTGCTAAGAGCATTTTATTTTAATTTATCACAAGCCTCGTGGATTCGCTGCATGGCGTTTTTAAGAAAATCTTCAGAAGCCGCGTAAGAAATTCTAAAAAATCCCGCCGTGCCAAAAGCAACGCCAGGAACCACAGCCACCAAGGCCTCTTCAAGTAAATATGCGGCGAAATCATTGTCATTTTCAATTTTTTGTCCGCTTGGGGTTTTTTTGCCATAAAACCCGCTGCAAGATGCAAAAACATAAAATGCACCATTTGGAATATTGCACTTTACGCCATCAATATCATTAAGCATTGCCACCACCATATCGCGACGTTTTTGGAATATTTTTTTACCATTGTGAATGTAATCCTGAACACCATTCAAAGCCTCTACAGCAGCAGCTTGACCGATTGAGGTAGTGCTTGAAGTGCTTTGCGATTGAATCATCGCCATTGCTTTAATCAAGGCCTGATTGCCTGCGCCATAACCGATACGCCAGCCCGTCATCGCATAAGATTTTGATACACCATTCACAATTAAAGTGCGATCTTTTAATTGCGGCTCAATTTCAGCAATTGTTGAGAATTTAAGACCATCAAAAACTAGATGTTCGTAGATGTCATCTGATAAAATATGTATTTGCGGATGTTGTAATAAAACTTGAGCCAAAGCTTTAAGATTATCCGCTGAATAGCACGCGCCCGTAGGGTTGCTTGGTGAATTTAAAATCAGCCATTTTGTGTTTTTGGTGATTTTTGCAGCAAGATTTTCTGGGGTCATTTTAAAATTATTAGCGGCATCGGATTCAACAATCACTGGTTTTCCGCCTGCAAGCAGCACCATATCTGGATAAGAAACCCAATAAGGAGCTTGAATCAAAACTTCATCGTCACTATTTAAAGTGGCAACCAAGGCATTATATATAACTTGCTTGGCACCAGTGCTGACAATGATTTCAGAAGCTTGATATTCAAGATTATTTTCACGTTTAAATTTAGCAATAATCGCTTTTTTGAGAGCTGCGGTGCCATCTACAGCCGTATATTTAGTATCACCTTTTTGAATGGCAGAAATTGCCGCTTGTTTTATATTATCAGGGGTATCAAAATCTGGCTCGCCCATACTCAGCGAAATAATATCTTTGCCTTGCGCTTTTAATTCAGCTGCTTTCATTGATACTGCAATGGTTGGTGAGGGTTTGATATTGTTTAAATTATTCGCTAAAAATGACATTTTATAAAATCTTTTAGGCTTTGTAAATAGCTTGTTATTAATAAAAAATAGTCAATTGACTTATTCTGACCAATATTATAGCATAATTAAGCAGAATTGTCAATTTTAAAACGCTAAATTTAGTTTTTATGGCAGGATCAATCGATAATGACCCCTTATTTTTAGGCTTAACACGCCCACCAATGCTGCTTGGAGTAAGTTATACCTTTGCAGCATTAAATGGTATAATTTCGCTTTTAGCATTTGTATTGACCTCAAAATTCTTTTATTTGTTGGTTTTATTACCGTCAATCCACATGTTTGGCTGGTTCTTATGCCTAAAAGAACCGCGGGCAATTGAGTTATTTTTAGCAAAAACCTCAAAATGCAGCCTGTGCAGAAACCGCATGTATTATGGTCGCACCAACTCTTATGATGTTTTTTAACGATATTTTATAATGAATAAATACAGAACACACAACTGCGCCGAGCTAGACAAATCGCATATCGGTGCTAAAATTAGATTAGCTGGTTTTGTGCATTCAAAACGTGATCACGGTAGCTTGATTTTTATTGATTTGCGTGATCATTTTGGTATTACGCAATTAGTGATTGATCGAAATAACAAAGCTTTAAATCTTGATGAAATCGCGTCAATTAAGCTTGAATCGGTGATTATTGTTGATGGTGATGTGGCGGCTCGTACTTTAGAGGCGGTTAATACAAATATCAAAACTGGTGAAATTGAAATAAAAGTTAGTGAGCTAAAAATCGAATCTTTGGCTGAACAAATCCCGTTTCAGATCAATGATAACAATGAATATCCCGAAGAATTGCGCTTAAAATATCGTTTTTTGGACTTGCGCCGCGAGAAAACTCACAACAATATTATCTTACGTAGTCAAGTGATTTCTTATATTCGCGCATTAATGACTGAAAATGGTTTTCTTGAGATACAAACACCAATCCTTACAGCATCAAGCCCTGAGGGTGCACGTGATTATTTAGTGCCAGCGCGTTTGCATCCTGGAAAATTTTATGCTTTGCCGCAAGCACCGCAGCAATTTAAGCAATTATTGATGGTTTCGGGTTTTAATCGCTATTTTCAGATTGCGCCATGTTTTAGGGATGAAGATCTACGCGCTGACCGCTCGCCAGAATTTTATCAACTTGATTTAGAGATGTCTTTTGTTGAACAAAAAGATGTGTTTGAAGCAATAGAGCCGGTATTGCGCAAGGTTTTTGAAAAATTTGGATGCAAAAAAATTATCGATCAAAAATTTGTGCATATCACTTATGATGATGCGATGCTTAAATATGGTATTGATAAGCCAGATTTGCGCAATCCTTTAATTATCAGCGACGTAACTGATGTTTTTAAAGGATCGGATTTTTCAATTTTTGCTAAAGCAATTGATCAAGGAGCTTGTGTACGCGCTATACCAGCGCCAAAATGCGCATCACAAGCTAGATCATTTTTTGATAAAATGATAGAATTTGCGCAAGCCAACGGTGCCAAGGGTTTAGCCTATATCATAATTGATGAAAATGGTGAGGCAAAAGGTCCAATTGCCAAATTTTTAGATGCCACAAGACTAGAAAATCTTAAATCAAGGGCGGATTTACAAAATGGCGATGCAGTGTTTTTTGCTTGCGCTAAAATGCTTGAAGCCTCTAAATTAGCGGGTTTAGTGCGTATAAAATTAGGGCAAGATTTAGGTCTTATCGATGAATCAATCTATAAATTCTGCTGGATCGTTGATTTTCCTATGTATGAAATGGATGATGCAACTGGCAAAATTGAGTTTTCTCATAATCCATTTTCAATGCCACAAGGAGGGCTTGATGCCTTGAAAACGCAAGATCCGCTTACTATCAAGGCTTTTCAATATGATGTGGTATGTAATGGTGTTGAGTTATCTTCGGGCGCTATTCGCAATCATAAACCAGAAATTATGTATAAAGCCTTTGAAATAGCTGGTTATGGGCCAGAAGTGGTTGAAAAGCAGTTTGGTGCAATGCTAAACGCATTTAGGTTTGGCGCGCCTCCGCATGGTGGAATTGCTCCCGGAATTGATCGTATCATCATGCTTCTGGCTAATCAGCCCAATATTCGCGAGATTATACCTTTTCCGATGAATGGCAAGGCGCAAGATCTGATGATGAATGCGCCGGCAAATGTTGGTGATAAACAATTGCGCGAGCTTTATATTCAAACTAAAGGTGAGAAAAAGGTTTAATTAAGAAGAATTTAGCATTGTGAATTTTTTATTTTCTAGTGCAAAAATGGCAAAATAGCAAAGTGCTAAAGTAATATACAAGTTATAATAGTTACTTCTACTTAAAAAAATGATTAGATATTGTTAGAAAATACAAAAAATTATCAATTTATGCCGCATAAAAATTACAAAAAAACTCATCTTAATGCTCACCAATTGCAGCCCGAAACCCAAATGATGTCATATGGTTATGATCCGTTTATGTCAGAAGGAGCAGTTAAGCCGCCAGTTTTTTTAACCTCAACTTTTGCTTTTAAATCGGCCGAAGATGGTGCGGATTTTTTTGATGTAGTAGCAGGACGAAAGCCAGCGCCACAAGGTAGTGCAGGGGGGTTGGTTTATAGCCGTTTTAATCATCCAAATCTTGAGATTACCGAAGATCGTTTGGCTTTACTTGAAAATGCCGAAGCGTGCAGCGTATTTTCTAGCGGTATGGCGGCAATTAGCACTTTATTCTTGGCACTTCTTAAACCAGAAGATGTTATTGTACATTCATCGCCACTTTATGGTGGCACTGAAACCATGGTTAGCAAGGCTTTAGCCGCTTGGGGTATAAAACGCGCTGATTTTAAAGATGGATTATGCTCCAACGTTATGAAAGCTGGGCTCGAAGAAGGTGCTAAAAAAGGCCATGTAGCAATATTTTTTATCGAAACTCCTGCTAATCCAACCAACGGAATTGTTGATTTTGCGCAAGTAAAAATTGCTCTCGATGATTTTGAAAAAGCTCACGGATATAGACCGATAGCGGTTTGTGATAATACATTGCTCGGTCCAGTTTTTCAGCAGCCATTGAAACACGGCATCGATTTAGTTTGTTATTCTCTCACAAAATATGTTGGCGGACACAGTGATCTTGTGGCAGGAGCGGTCATGGGATCAAAAAAATATCTCGATAAAATTCGTCTTACTCGTAGCGCTTTTGGATCGCATCTTGATCCGCATTCATCATGGATGATTAGTAGATCGCTCGAAACACTTTATTTGCGCATGAATCGCGCCTCGCAAAGTGCATTAGAGGTGGCGGAGTGGTTGGCGCAAAATCCTCATAGCAAAATCAAGCTCTTTCATCCAAAATATATTATGGATGAAAAATACCAAAAGGCCCGAAAGGCACAAACCACGGGAGACGGCAGCACTTTTGCATTTGTAATTGATGGAGGTCGTGAAAATTCTTTTAAATTGATTAATTTATTAAAATTATTTAAATCAGCGGTAAGTCTTGGCGGATCCGAATCTTTAATATGTCATCCAGCGTCAACAACTCATTCTGGTGTATCGCAAGAATTGCGCAAAATTTCTGGCATCGAAGAGGGTTTAATACGTATATCTATTGGCTTAGAGCATCCTCAAGATTTGATTGCGGATTTAGAATTTGCATTACAAACAGTTTTTGTAAAATAATTACTAGACTTTTATTTTGTTATCAGTCATTAATAAATTACCGCCATATAGCAAATCTGTAGTTCTAATTTGTTATATAAAAAATAATGCTTGATGCAAAAACTGTTTTACCATATCGTGATAATAATTCTCAATCTGGATCTACTCGCGCTAATTCTGCTTATGAAGCCAGTCATAAAATATATCAAATTCCAACAAGTGAAATAAGTGCATTTTTTGCTAGTGCCTCATTTAATGCGGTGGCACTGGTACAATTTGGTGTAAATTCTGTGATTAGGCATGTTGCAACACATTGTAAGGATGCTTTTGATGGCGGTCAAAAAAATCCGATTAAATATTTGCAGCAACATGATTTAAAATATCTCGCCAAGGGTTATCAGTGGCGACTTGGTTATAGCTTTGTACCGATGCAATTTGCAAAAACCACGCGTGATAAATTATTGCAAGAGGATGCCAATATATCACAAGTCAAGCAAATACTGATTGCCACTACAGCCGAAACGCTTCCAGGTGTCGCGTTTGATCTAAATAGCATGGCAACAAAAATTAAAGCTGATACGAAAATTACCGATTTTTCTATGCAATCAAAAGCTTTTAGAACGGCTTATGTTGCTACTTTTGTGCCATATTATGTCCGTAATTCTGGCGGATGGATTGCTGCTTTTGCGGGTAAGGATTTTGAGTGGTGCGAAAGAGTAGCACTTGGAGCCACAATTGGCCTAACTTTTTCGGTATTTGATACATTAGGAGCTTTGTCGCGTAATAAGGCGCTTATTTCTGTTAAAAACGAAAGCTCGATCTTTGATGCCACTAAAATGGCCTATCGGCAAGTATGTGATGTTTTTGCGCAAAATAAAACAAGATTCATTAAGGATGTGATTAAGGCTAGTGGCTTTAGAGCTGTGGCTGGCGGGGTTGCTGCTTTTATTTTCTCTGATCAAGGTACCAATGCTATCGCTAGTTTAATACACTCAGATACAGATGTCAAGAATGGTGCGAATAATAGTAATATGGACAAATGCACGGCAGCTATTGCAGCAAAATCAATTAGTGATGATAAAGGATTGCCAAGTTCATCAATTTTACCACGATCTTTGAGAAGATTAAATCAAGATGATAAAGCAATTACACAATCAGGGCAAAATCCATTAATGGCACCACGAAGATAATTGCATAAATTGAATTAAGTGGTTAAATTGAATTAAGTGGTTAAATTATAAAAATAGGTATTATAAATGAAAGTGTCTAAGTGTTATAGCATAGTAAAATAAGATTGCACTATGTTGACAAATTCAATATTAATTGGCTTTGTTAATTAGTACTTAATATCACTTTTTTTAATTTAAAAAAATGCAAGATAAATTCTATATTACCGAAAAATTACCGCCTTATATTTTTGAAGCAATACATAATCTTAAAAAGCAAGTGGCAGCTAGAGGTGTTGATATTATTGATTTTGGTATGGGCAACCCCGATTCTTTTCCTCCTAAACACGCAATGCGCAAGCTTGAAGAATTATCGCATAATTGTAAACTTTATGGCTATTCAGTAGTTGGTGGGATTGATCAATTAAAACAAGCGCTAGTTGCTTATTATGCAAGGCGTTTTGGGGTTGAACTTAATGTTAAAGATGAAGTTTTAGTAACAATGGGAGCTAAAGAGGGCGTAACTAGTTTGGCTACTGCTATAGCGGATAAGAACCATCATTTTGTAGTGCAAAGCCCATCTTACCCAATTCATACTTTTGCTTTTATAATTGCCAAAAGCAATGTTGTGCATATCAATACGATTAAAAGTGAGGATTTTTTGCGCGAGTTTAAAAAACATGTCGAAAGCTCGCAGAATAAACCTTTGGCTGTGATTGTAAATTATCCTTGCAATCCAACTTCTGAAGTTGTGGATTTGAATTTTTATCAAGAATTAGTGGATTTTTGCAAATTGCATAAAATTTATATAATTTCAGATATTGCTTATTGTGAAATATATTTTAACGAAAATGAAAAACCACCTTCAATATTGCAAATAAAGGGCGCAAAGGATGTTGCGATTGAATTTTCTTCGATTAGTAAAAGTTTTTCACTGGCGGGTGCACGAATTGGCTTTGCTGCAGGCAATAAAAATTTGGTACAAGCGCTTTATAAAATTAAATCTTATTTAGATTATGGATCATTTGAGCCTTTGCAAATAGTGGCTGCAGACTGTTTGAGCGAAAAAAGTGATCAATATTTACAGGATTTGCGTGCTAAATATAAAAAACGAGCCGAATTTCTAACAAAATTATTACGGCAAAAATTAGGATGGAGTGTTGAAATGCCTAAGGCGGGAATGTTTATTTGGGCAAAAATTCCACCTCAATTTGCGCATATGAATTCATTCGAATTCTGTAAAAAATTGCTTGAAGAAACGGGAGTGGCTTTATCAGCAGGTAGCGGCTTTGGTGCCAATGGCGATGGCTATGTTCGTATGGCTTTAATTCACGACGAAGAAGTGGCTGAAAAAGCGGTTTTGCGAATGAAAAGATTTTTAAATTAAAAAAACTCCTGTATAAGTGCTAGAGCTGCAATAATTGCAGTATCAGATCTTAAGATACGTGGTCCCAAGCTGATGGCGTGGATATTTTTTATCTGCCGCATTTGCGCAAATTCTTCTTGCGAAAAACCGCCTTCGGGGCCGATTAATAACACTACTTCTTGTGTGGTTATTCGTGTTTTAGCTAGCAATGGCAATAGTTCGGATGCTTTTTTACCTTGGCCTGATTCATCGCATAAAATCAATAATTTATCACTAATTTGTGCTTGTTTTAAAAATTTATCTAATTTTTCTAAAGGTAGGATCTCAGGGATATCATTTCTTTCGCATTGTTCGACAGCCTCTTTAATATTAGCCGTAAAGCGCTCGACATTAATTTTATCGACAATTGTATGCTGAGTTAAAATTGGCAGAAATTTGGTAACTCCCATTTCTGTAGCTTTTGCGGCCACGAAATCAATCCTAACATTTTTTACTGGTGCAAATGCAAGGGTTATAAAACCTTGTGGCTGTTGATTGGTAAGCTTATTTGATATTTCTAAAATTAACTGGCGTTTGTTAATTTGAGTGATTTTTGCTATAAAATCCCCATCGAATCCGTTAAAAATAGTAATTTGATCACCAATTTTTTTTCGCAAAACTTTGCTTAAATATTCAAAGTCTCCCCCGTCAATACTGACTTGAGAGCCTATATTTAAAGTTTTTACTTTAACAAATAAACGAGTTTTTCTCATATTGCTTTAAATTCATTTATGGTTTAAAATTAGTCAAAAATACAATTTTTTAACTTTATGTGGCTATTTATAATTGCAATAACCGCAACAATTTTACTTTCAATTGGTCTGAAAAATCAGTTGCAGCAATCATTTAAAAATAAATTTAAAAACAAAGGCCAAAATCAGCGCTTTAGTTCGCTTGTGATCCATTATATATATTGTTTTATTTTATGGTCAGTTATTTTTCTTGCTAGTATAATTTTTACTCCCATCACAATTGTGGCGCAATATTTTTTAGTAACAATATTTTTGCTGATAAATTTTTTCTTGATAAAATATTTTTTCAAAAAAAGATTTAACGCTAAAAAACATATTGAATCTGTTGCTACGCTTACAATGGCGCTTACTGCTGGTGTTGGTATTTTAATTACTATTGCGATCACTGTTTCGATTTTATTTGAAGCTTTACGATTTTTTGAAATTATTAATATCAAAGATTTTTTATTTGGTACTAAATGGAATCCGCAAATTGCTATCCACACCGAACAAGAAGTGGCAATTAGCTCATTTGGTATGGTACCAGTATTGATGGGAACAATCCTCATAACTCTAATCGCCATATTTGTCGCGGTGCCGCTAGGTATTATGGGTGCCATTTATCTCGGCTTCTATGCTCCAAGTAGATTGCGCGATTATTTAAAGCCATTGCTAGAAATATTAGCTGGCGTTCCTACTGTGGTTTATGGTTATTTTGCGGTAGTAGCGGTGGCGCCGTTTTTTAAAAATAGTTTTGCTTTGATTAATATTAATATTGCCTCCGAAAGTGCTTTAGCGGCGGGTTTTGTTATGGGAATAATGATTATTCCATTTGTTTTATCTTTAACTGATGATGCGTTAAATTCGGTTCCTAAAGATTTAAAAGATGGGGCTTTGGCTCTTGGTAGCACTAAATCCGAGATGATAAAAAAAGTTGCATTAAGATCGGCGATGCCTAGTATTATTGGTGCGGTGATTCTAGCGGTTTCGCGCGCAATTGGTGAAACCATGATCGTTACCATGGCGGCGGGATTGGTAGCTAATTTTAGTTTTAATCCTCTTGATTCGGTTACTACTGCAACCGCGCAAATTGTTACCCTTCTGATTGGGGATCAAGAATTTAATAGTCCTAAAACTTTGGCAGCATTCGCTTTGGCGATGGTTTTATTTGTAATAACTTTTATATTTAATGTGATTGCTTTAATGGTTATGAAACGCTATTCACGCGCCTAATTATGCAAGATAAAATTGTAAAAAACCTTAAAAAACGTTATGCCAAAGAAAAAAGATTCCAATTATTTGGCATCTTATCGATAAATTTTGCGCTGTGTTTTTTGATAATTTTTTCTTTATTGATTTTTTTAAAAGGGTATAAAGCTTTTGTGATTAATCAAATCGAGCTTGAAATCGATTTTAGTCAAGAATCAATCATAAAAAATTCTGATTTATATGCTGATTATAACCAAATTTCGCAGCATGATTTATTTAATCAGATCGGTTATCAGCGCCTGATAAAACAAGCTCTACGTGAAAAATTATCACTTACAAAAGATTCATTTGAAATAAATTTTATATATAAAATCATTTCTGAAATTGCTGATTTCGATTTAAAAGAAAAACTTGTCAAAAACCCCGAAATGATCGGTTCGAAACATAAAATTTGGTTGCCAGTATCATCAAAAATCGATGTTTATTATAAATATAAAATCAGTGAAATGTTTTCAGAAAATGAAATAATGATTTTAGATCAGCTTAAAAAAACACATCAAATTAATGGTTCGTTTAATTTTAATTTTTTTAAATCAGCGGATTCTCGTGAGCCAGAAGCAGCAGGCATCGCCGCTGGTTTAAAAGGATCGCTTTTAACAATCGCAATCTTTTTGTTTTTTGCTTTCCCAATTGGCGTGATGAGTGCCTTTTATCTTGAAGAATTTGCCCCCAAAAATCACTTAACCGATCTTATTGAAATTAGTATCAATAATCTGGCGGCGATCCCTTCAATTATTTATGGTTTACTTGGTTTAACCGTGTATCTGCAATATTTCCATCTGCCTCGCTCTTCTGCATTGGTTGGGGGGATGACATTATTTATGTTGGTATTGCCGGTGATAATAATTGCTTCGCGCAACACTATTCGCGCGATTCCACAAGCTATTCGTGATGCCGCAATTGCTTTAGGTGCTTCTAAAATGCAGATGGTAAAACATCATTTATTGCCGCTTTCGATTCCTGGTATTATGACGGGTACAATTCTGGCGATGTCGCGCGCTCTTGGTGAAACTGCGCCATTATTGATGATAGGAATGGTCGCATTTATTGCTGATGTGCCGCAAAGTTTTTCTGATCCTACAACTGTATTGCCAGTGCAAATCTTTTTGTGGTCAGATAGTCCTGAAATTGGTTTTGCCGAAAAAACCGCTGCTGCGATCATGGTATTACTTTTGTTGCTGATCGCCTTTAACCTAGTGGCAATAATATTGCGCAAAAAATTTGAGCGCAAATGGTAAAAAGTCAAGGCAAAAGATAATCATTTATCGCGATTATAGCATAGCAACTTCATATTGACACCAAAAAGATAAAGTTATATTTTGGTGTCAATATGAAGTTGTTACGCTATAGTCACAAATTCAGCTAATTCATGCAATATATTAGCCTTATCTCCAAATATTTTAATATGATCAATTGTTTGTTCTTTTAGCATAATCAATTGTTTTTTAGCATTTTCAAGTCCAATAACTTTTACGATACTAGTATTATCTTGGTTTTTATGATTATCATTAGATGAATCTTGATTGTAATCCATAATATCATCGCGAATCTGAAATGCTAAACCTAAATCTTGTGCAAAATAACGCAAGCTTTGTCTTTGATGATGTGTGGCATGGCCCAAAACCGCGCCCATTTCGCATGCTGCCATGAATAATTCGCCTGTTTTTTTGCGATGAAGATTGGCCAATTGTTCTTTTGTGATGTTATGTTTAGTGCTTTCTAGATCCATCATTTGTCCACCAACCATGCCTCTAAATCCTGCGGATTGCGATAAAATCTTGATTAATTCACATCTAATATTGGTATCTTTATGGGTTGCGGCATCGGATAAAATCTCAAATGCGTAAGTCACTAAGGCGTCTCCGGCTAATATTGCCGTGGCCTCATCAAATCTTTTGTGACAAGTTGGTTTGCCGCGTCTAAAATTATCATTATCCATTGCGGGCAAATCATCATGGATTAATGAATAAACATGGATAAACTCAATAGCGCAAGCGGCTCTAAGCGCTGTGGCATTTTCAAATCCAAAAATTTCTGCACAAGTTAAAAGCAAAAAAGGGCGGATTTTTTTTCCATCCGACAAAGCACTATAACGCATTGCCGCCATAATTTGCGAATCATTAAAATTTGCAGGCAATAATTCATCCATCATCTTATGAACAAGTGAATTACAAGCAACCAGAGCTTCTTTTAATGATATTTTTAACAACATATTCTTAAACCCTCAAATAAGCTCGCTTTTTTCTCAAATGGCGAGCGATTTTTTTAAAAATTCACCAGTAACTGATTTTTTATTTTTAGCCACTTCTTCTGGCGTGCCTTCAGCTACAATATATCCACCTTTTTCGCCGCCGCATGGGCCCACATCAATCACCCAGTCTGCGGTTTTAAGTACATCAAGATTATGTTCGATTACCAAAATTGAATTGCCTGCATCAACCAAGCGATGTAAAACTTTGAGCAATTTGCTGATATCTTCGAAATGCAGGCCAGTCGTGGGTTCATCAAGGATATAAAGTGTATCGCCTGTGGCTTTGCGGCTAAGTTCTTTAGCGAGTTTTATGCGCTGCGCTTCGCCTCCCGAAAGAGTGGTAGCACTTTGGCCAATCTTAATATAGCCTAGGCCCACATTGCACAAAGCCTCAAATTTTTCATAAATATGTGAAATATTAGAGAAAAAATTCATTGCTTCTTCGGCGTTCATTTCGAGAATTTCAGAGATTGATTTGCCTTTATATTTTATTTCTAAAGTCTCGCGGTTGTAGCGTTTGCCGTGGCATGAATCGCATTTAACATAAACATCGGGTAAAAAATGCATTTCAATTTTTATCATGCCGTCACCTTGACAAGTCTCGCAGCGTCCACCTTTAACGTTAAATGAAAATCTGCCAACTTTATAGCCGCGGGCGCGTGATTCGGGCAGGGTGGTATAAAGTTCACGAATAAATGTAAATGCACCAATATAAGTGCATGGATTTGATCGTGGCGTGCGCCCAATAGGAGACTGATCAATTTCAATAATTTTATCAATATGATGAAAACCTTCGATTGAAACATGTGGCCCAGGAATAACCCGCGCCTTGTTGATAATGCGATCAAGCGCTTTATATAAAGTGTGGATGATTAGGCTCGATTTGCCACCGCCAGAAATACCAGAAACCGCAGCAAAAATTTTAAGCGGCAAATTTAGTGTAACATTTTTAAGATTGTTAGTGGTTGCACCTTTTAATGTGATCGATTTTTTCCAATCAATTTTGCGACGTTTTTTAGGTATTTCGATTTTTTTGATGCCGCTTAAATATTGTCCCGTGATACTTTTGGGATCATTGATCACTTGCTTTGGCTGGCCCTCGGAAATAATATGTCCACCATGGATACCGGCACCGGGGCCTACGTCAATCAAATAATCGGCGGCAAACATCATTTCTTCATCATGCTCAACCACAATCACCGAATTGCCAAGATTGCGCAAATCTTTTAATGTTGAAATTAATTTATTATTATCAGATTGGTGTAAGCCAATTGACGGTTCATCGAGCACATATAAGACTCCAGAAAGACCAGATCCAATTTGTGAGGCTAATCTGATGCGCTGCGCTTCGCCCCCTGATAGCGTGCCTGCTTGGCGATTGATAGTGAGATATTCAAGTCCCACATTTCGTAAAAATCCTAAGCGGCGCGTGAGTTCTTTAAGAATGCGCTCTGCGATTTGTTGTTGCGTCTTTGTAAGTTTGTTATTAAGTTTTTCAAACCAATCACTGGCATTGGCAATAGACATGCGGCAAACCTCGCCAATATTTAGATCGGCAATTTTTACTGATAATGCTTGCTCGTTTAAACGATAACCATGGCAATGTTCGCACATTTTAAGGCTTTGATATTTAGATAATTCGTCACGCAGCGATTCACTTTCGCTATCTAAAAATTTTTTCTTGAGATTGTTGATGATTCCTTCAAATGGCTTTTTAATCTTAAATGATTTAAGTCCATCTTCATAACGAATTTCGATTTCATCATCTTTGGTACCATAAAAAATTTTATCTTTTATATCACCTGAAAGCGTTTTAAATGGAACATCTAAGCTAAATTTATATTTATCTGCAAGCGCTTGAATTATTTGATTAAAGAATTTGGCAGACATGCCTTGCCATAATGAAATAGCGCCTTGGCGCAGCGATAGATTTTCATCTTCAACAACTAAATCTTCACGAAAATAAACTTCGGTACCCAAGCCGTCACAAGATTTACAAGCGCCAAATGGTGAGTTGAAAGAAAATAATCTTGGCTCAATTTCTGGTATTGTAAAACCTGAAATTGGACATGAAAATTTTTCGCTAAAAATTAATATTTCACCCTTTTTTAATTTAGTTTTAACTGTAGGTAAATCAACAATTTCAACAAATAGCAAGCCTTCAGATAATTTAAGAGCAGTCTCGATTGAATCGGCAAGCCTATTGCCAAGATCGTTAGCTACCACAATTCTATCAACCACAACTTCAATATCATGTTTTTTATTTTTATCAAGTTGTGGTAAAACTGCATTTAAATCATGAATTTTTCCATCAACTTTAATGCGTTGAAAGCCCTGTTTTCGGGCATTCATCATTTCTTTTCGAAATTCACCTTTTTGACCACGCACAATCGGTGCTAGCAAATAAATTTTTGTAGATAGTGGTAAATCAAGAATTTTATCCACCATTTGCGACGCTGATTGGCTAGTTATAGCCTCGCCAGTAGCTGGTGAATAAGGCACGCCAACACGCGCAAATAAAAGCCGCATATAATCATAAATCTCCGTGACTGTTCCAACTGTAGAGCGTGGATTATTTGAAGTAGTACGTTGATCAATTGCAATCGCAGGCGACAAGCCCGTAATTGACTCGACATCTGGCTTATCTTGCATATCCAAAAATTGGCGTGCATAAGCAGACAGACTTTCAATAAAGCGACGCTGTCCTTCGGCATAAATTGTATCAAAAACCAGCGAAGATTTTCCTGATCCGCTAAGGCCCGTTACAACAACCAACTGGTTTTTTGGGATTTCAACATTAATATTTTTTAGATTATGCTCTTTTGCACCTACAACTTTGATAAATTTTTCTTCCATAATTTTTAAATTCAAATAATCAATCTCGATAACATTTAAAATAACATAGAATTATTACCAAATTTACACATATAAATCAAGGAAATAACTTGATATTTATGGCAATTTTTTAGTTGACTTTTATTAAAAATTATTGTTAGAGATATCTTAATTAAAAAGAGGTAATCTTTATGTAAGTGGTCTGTTTTGGCGTCACTGTTAAGTTATTCATGTGGTAATAGAATTTTCTAAAGAAAAAAAATATCAAGATTAATTATTGGCGGTATTTTAAAAATTGTAGATGTAAAAAAACCTGACTATCAGTTAAGATAGTCAGGCCTAACGCGGTTAGGAAGAGATCACTTAGGTGACTTTTCCCTTATCGTTACGTCTAGAAGCTAAAAACCATCGCCGACGTAACTAATAATATTAATGGAATAAAAACCATAATAGTTAACATTTTTGACAGTTATAGAGCCTTGCAAAACAAGACTCCCCAATAAGGAATCTATCACAAAAAAATCTTTTTAGGATTTCTAAGTAAAGACCTCCAACCATATTCTGCTTAGCTTTTAAAGGCTTTGCAGAATCTCATCCCGCACCTTATTCAATTCAGAATCGGTCAGCGGAATAAGTCCTTTTTGTACCAAAAATCCATCAATACCGATAGTATCTTTGCTAATGATGGTGCGAATAAAATCAGCCATCGCTGGTACAAGATTCAAATGCTCACTTTTAAAATATATAAATAGCGGCCTAGATACACTATATCTGCCGCTAACAATCGCATCAAAACTTGGCTCAACATTGTTGATATTAGCGGCTTTGATGGTATTTTTATTTTCTACTAAAAATCCGAAGCCAAATATTCCTAGGGCTTCTGGATCATTTTTTAATTTTTGTAAAATCAAATTATCATTTTCACCCGCCTCAATAAATTTGCCATCACTTCTAATTATATGACATTTTTTTTGACGAATTTTTTTATCAGCAAAAGCGCTATTATACTCGTTGATTTGCATACAAGCTTCTTCTAAAACCAGTTCTGAGAAGGCATCACGTGTTCCTGATGTGGGAGGAGGGCCGTAAATTCTGATTTCAATTGCAGGCAGTGATAAATCAATTTCGCTCCATTTTTTATAAGGATTGTTGATTAATTTTCCTTGCATTGGAATTTTTTCTGCTAATGCCAAAAATATTTGTTTTTTTGTCAGATTGAATTTTTTTCCAGCCTTAGAATTTGCAAGTACTATCCCATCATAACCAATTTTTATTTCACCAATTTTTGTGATATTATTATCTTGGCAACGCTTGATTTCGCTGGTTTCGATCTTTCGTGATGCGTTAGAAAAATCGGGGTAATCAGCGCCTAAGCCAGAACAAAAAAGCTTAAAGCCGCCGCCAGTTCCGGTTGATTCAACTGCTGGCGTGCGATAATCGGTAGCGCGCCCAAAACGCTCCGCAATTGAGGCGGTAAAAGGATAAACGGTGGATGATCCTACAATGCTTATATAATTACGATGTGTTGACGTTGCTGAATTGATGTGGTTAATTGAAGTATTTTTCGTTGAATCTTTTGCTAAGGTATTTTTTGTACTTAAAGATAAGAATAAAACAAAATAGAGCCCTAAAGAAATAGGTCTAAAAGCCGTCATAGGAGCCGTTGCGCTAGTCAAAAAAAGACCCGCCATAATTTTTCTCAATTAGTTTCTTTATAAATTTAGCCCAAAATAAAGAACTGCTAATAAATTTAGCAAATCAGTTCTTTACGATGGACTAGTTTTATGCCAAAACTTGCTACCAAAATGGATCAACTAAGCTTAGTAATTAACTGAAATGACCGAGAAAATCCCCTTAAATAAATAGGAAGACCAAGCGGTAAAGCCTAAAATTTAGGTGCCAAAAATGGTAAATTTTTCAGGCAAATTTTCAGGCCAAATCAAATTTTCAGGCCAAATTTTTCAGGCCTCGAAATGTATTATAACGAATTTTTAGACAAATGTCAAGCATTATCGTTTTTTTTAGCTTTTCTATCAAGTATAAAAGCTTGATAATGCTGGTTCTAGGGCATTATTCATCATCCAAGCGTAAAGCAGCTAAAAACGCAGTTTGTGGGATTTCTACATTGCCAATTTCGCGCATTTTTTTCTTACCCTTTTTTTGTTTATCTAAAAGCTTTCGTTTACGCGAAATATCGCCACCATAACACTTGGCTGTAACATCTTTACGCATTGCTGATATTGTTTCACGTGCCACAATTTTGCCGCCAATCGCTGCTTGTATGGCAATGGCGAACATTTGTTTTGGTATTAAATCTTTAAGTTTTTTGCACAAAGCTCTGCCGCGGCTTTCGGCGCGTGCTTTGTGAGTGATAATTGAGAGCGCATCAACTGGTTCGGCATTAACTAAAATTGATAATTTGGCAAGATCACTTTTTTCATAGCCATCCATCGCCCAGTCAAAGCTGGCATAGCCTCGTGAGCATGATTTAAGGCGATCATAAAAATCATAAACAACTTCATTTAGTGGCAAGCGATAAACCAACATTGCGCGATCACCAACATAAGATAGCTCTTTTTGAATTCCTCGTTTAGATGTGCACAGCTCTAGTATTGAGCCTAGATATTCATCTGGCGTCATAATTGTGGCTTTGATCCAAGGCTCTTCCATGAAGTCGATTTTTTGTGGATCAGGCATTTCAGCAGGGCTGTGGATATACAAAACTTCTGCTTCGCGTTCAGTTTCGCTTAAATTGCGTGATTTAACTGCGTGGATACGATAAAGCACTGACGGAGCGGTGGTAATTAAATCAAGATCAAACTCGCGTTCAAGGCGTTCTATGGCTATTTCAAGATGTAACAATCCAAGAAAGCCGCATCTAAAGCCATAACCCAAGGCTGACGAGGTTTCCGGTTCATATTCAAAACTGGCATCGTTGAGATGTAGTTTGGCAAGTGCATCGCGAAATTTCTCAAAATCTGAAGCGTCAATGGGATAAATTCCACAAAATACTACGGGTTTATTTTGTTTAAAACCAGCAAGTGCAACTGCGGTTTCATTGCTTGCAAGTATTATTGTATCACCAACTTTACAATCAGAAACTTGTTTGATTTGACCATTGATAAATCCTACTTCGCCAGCATTTAATGAATCGCAAAATTGTTTTTTAGGAGTGAAGAATCCTACAGAATCAACCTGATAAACGGCATTTGTTGACATCATTTTAATTTTTTGGCCTTTTTTTATTGTTCCATCAATAACGCGCACCAGCACTATTACGCCAAGATATGAATCATACCAACTATCTACTAGCAAAGCTTTAAGCTCGCCATTGATATCGCCTTTTGGGGCTGGAAGTTTGTTAATGATGGCTTCAAGCGTGTCTTTAATACCGATACCGGTTTTTGCTGATACTAAAATTGCTTCAGAAGCGTCAATGCCAATAACTTCTTCGATCTGCTTTTTGACTGAATCGGGATCGGATGCAGGTAAATCAATTTTATTTAAAACTGGGATGATTTCATGATTATTTTCGATAGCTTGATAAACATTGGCTAGCGTTTGCGCCTCAACACCTTGGGTTGAATCAACCACTAAAATTGATCCTTCGCAAGCAGCTAAAGAGCGGCTTACTTCATAAGCAAAATCAACATGTCCGGGTGTATCCATCAAATTAAGCAAATAAGTTTTACCATCATTTGCCTTGTATTTTAGGCGTACGGTTTGGGCTTTGATGGTGATCCCGCGCTCTTTTTCGATATCCATCGAATCAAGAACTTGTGAGGTCATTTCGCGCTCTTCAAGCCCTCCACAGTCTTGAATCAAGCGGTCTGACAAAGTAGATTTGCCGTGGTCAATATGAGCAATAATAGCAAAATTGCGGATCAAAGAGATATCTGACATTTAGAAAATTGTTTTATAAAATATTGGATTTATAATGCTTAAATTAAATAATTGCATAATATAATCTTAAATAGAAATAATGTCAAATCACAAACTACAACCAGTGCGCGGCACCAAGGATCTTTTTGGTGACGATATCAAAATTTTTAATGCCATTATTGATGCTGCGGGTAGATGCGCCAAGACCTACGGCTTTAAAGAATTACAAACGCCAATTTTTGAGTTTAGTGAAATATTCGAGCGCAATTTGGGCGAGGCTTCAGATATTATTTCGAAGGAAGTTTATAAATTTCAAGATCGCGGAGATAATTTTTTGACATTACGTCCCGAATTTACAGCCTCAATTGTTCGCGCCTTTATATCTAATGGTGAATTGCAACAAATTTTGCCGCAAAAATTTTTTTCATATGGGCCAATTTTTCGTTATGATAGACCGCAAAAGGGTCGTCAACGCCAGTTTCATCAGGTTAATTTTGAGATATTGGGTGAGGAAAATTTTTATGCTGATATCGAAATGATATTGCTTGCATCCTCTATTTTAAAGGATCTAAGCGTGCTGAATAAAACCACCCTAGAAATAAATTCTCTTGGATGTTTGCAAACAAAATTGCGTTATGAGCGGTCGCTTAAAGAATATTTCTCAAAATTTGCATCAAAACTTTCTGAAGATAGTAAAATCAGGCTTGAAAAAAATCCTCTACGCATCCTTGATTCTAAAGATCTGCAAGATATTGAACTTTGCGAAGAGGCGCCATTGATCAGTGATTTTTATAGTGATGAAGCTAAAAATCGTTTTGATGCAATATTGCAAGAATTATCCAAATTTGGACTTAAAACCCGCGTCAATCATCGTTTGGTGCGCGGTTTAGATTATTATACTTCAACAGTTTTTGAATTTGTAATGGCCCATGAAGGTGCGCAAAATACGGTTTTAGCTGGTGGAAGATATGATGGCTTGATTGAAAAAATGGGAGGCAAATCTACGCCCGCAATTGGCTTTGCTGCTGGTGTTGAGCGTTTGATGTTGTTGGCCAATTTAGACCTTAAAAGATCACGGCCAATTATGGTAAATTATATTACTGAAGAACAAAAATCCTCAGCATTTGAATTAGTGCAGCGCCTTAGATCTAAAGGGTTAGAAGCCGAATTTATTTTTGATGGAAATTTCAAAAAGCAAATGAAAAAAGCTAGTCAAAATAATGCAAGATTTGTTTTGATCTTAGGTGAAGATGAAATTAAAAATAATGAAATTGTGGTTAAAGATTTTGCCAATTCAAGTGAGCAAAGAATCAAGCGCGAGTTGGTTTTAGCATATTTAGAAGGAAAAATTTAACATGTTAAATAATTGGTTTTTATTTAAAAATTTTGATAAAAATTTTAGGTTTTTTGCGCCATTTTCATTATGTGCAATCATAATTTTTTTAGCTTTGGCAGTGATTGCGATTATAAAATCACCCAATGATTATCAGCAATCAAATGCAGTGCGAATCATGTATATTCATGTTCCTGCAGCGTGGATGGCTTTGTTGATTTATACTTTAATGGCTATTTTTAATATTTCGGGATTTATCTTCAAAAATCCGTTTTTTTATCTAATTTCGCGTTCAATTGCCTCAATTGGTGCTATTTTTACATTGATTACTTTAATCACGGGCAGCATATGGGGAAAGCCAATTTGGGGCACTTGGTGGGTATGGGATGCTCGTCTTACCTCGGTATTAATCTTGTTTTTTTTATATATTGGATATATAATTCTGCTTGATTCTTTCGATGATCGCGAAAAAGGCGAAAAAATTGCAGCGATTATTTCTATCATTGGTTTCATAAATGTTCCATTGATAAAATTTTCGGTTGAATATTTTAACAGTTTACATCAGCCAGCAAGCATCATCAGATCAGGCGGCGTAGCCATCCATAGCTCGATGCTAAAACCGTTATTGTTAACTTTTGGCTTATATTTTTCTTATTTTGTGTTTATTTCTTTGCTTAAAATAAGAACCGAAATTTTGTTAAAAAAGAAAAATAGACCTTAGAGTCTGTAGGAGGAAAAATGACATATGTTGTTACGGATAATTGTGTAAAATGTAAATATACTGATTGTGTTGCAGTATGTCCAGTTGATTGTTTTTATGAAGGTGATGACATGTTGGTGATTGATCCGGATGAGTGTATCGATTGTGGTGTATGTGTGCCAGAATGCCCGGCAGAAGCCATTTTCCCTGAATCTGAAGAATTAGTTGAATGGGTGGAGATCAATCGCAAATATGCTAAAGAATGGCCTAATATCACTAAAATCAAGGATCCTCTTCCTAATGCCAAAGATTTTGATGGAATGAAAGATAAATATAAAAAATTTATGTTATAATATAACAAAATATGAGCTTTATAAAGCTATTTTAGGGGTGAAAAATTAAAAATAATTATTGATGGCTGATTTATTTGCACAAGAAAAACATCGTCCTTTGTCTGATTTGTTGCGTCCGCAAGCATTTGATCAAATTGTTGGTCAAGATCATCTTTTTACTAAAAATGGCGTTCTAACTTTAATTAAAAAATCAAATATCGTTCCGTCGCTAGTGCTTTGGGGACCTGCTGGAGTAGGAAAAACAAGTATCGCAAAATTATTAGCAAAAATTTCAGGTGCGCAATTTGTGATTTTATCAGCAATAAATTCCGGAGTTGCTGATATTAGAAAAATTATTGATAATATTAAAGGTGAAAATTCACGACACTTTGCCAATGCTGATTCGCGCACGATTTTGATGATTGATGAAATACATCACTTTAATAAAACTCAACAAGATTTATTTTTGCCTTTTATTGAAGATGGAACAATTATTTTGGTTGCAACCACCACCGAAAATCCCTCATTTCATTTAAATTCGGCCTTACTCTCGCGCTGCAGAGTTGTTAGTCTAAAGCCAGTTGATGAAAATGCGCTTGGTAAATTATTATTGCGTGCTGAAGAATTTATGCAAAAAAAATTGCCATTAGATGACGAGGCGCGTCAAACCTTGGTGGATCTGGCTTGCGGTGATGCCAGATATTTACTTAATGCTTGTGAAGAATTATTAGGAATTGAGAAAAATGATCAACAAAAATTTGATAGCGAAGGGCTGTTAAACCTTATCAGTAAACGTTCGCCGCAATTTGATAAAAAAGGTGATGTGCATTATAATTTGATTAGCGCTTTTCACAAATCTTTGCGCGGATCTGATGTTGATGCAGCCCTTTATTATCTAGCGCGAATGCTCGTTGCAAAAGAAGATCCATATTATATTTTACGCCGCCTAGCTAGATTTGCTACAGAAGATATTGGCATGGCTGATCCGCAAGCCTTGCTGCAAGTGATGGCAGCCAAAGATAATTATGATTTTTTAGGGTCAGGTGAGGGCGATTACGCTCTTAGTTATGCCACAATTTATTGTGCAACAGCGCCAAAATCTAATGCTTGTTATATGGCTCACAGCAGCGCCGTTGCCAGTGCCAATCAATCTTCAGAATTATCACCGCCAATACATATTTTAAATGCACCTACTAAAATGATGCGCGAGATGGGCTATAATAAAGGTTATATCTATGATCATGATACAAAAAATTGTTTTTCGGGGCAAGAATATTTTCCTGATAAAATTGCCAAAAAAGCTCGTCCAGTTTTTTATGAACCCAATGAGCGTGGCTTTGAGCGTGATATCAAAAAAAGATTAGAATATTGGCAAGATTTGCGTCAGCGTATTAAAAATGAAAATTCTTAAAACAAATCTAAGTCATATTTTCTTTGATTAATTTATAAGTGATACTGTCGTAAAGCGCGCGGTATGAAGCATCAACGATATTTTCTGACACGCCAATTGTTGTCCATTTATTACCTTTATTATCCGCCGATTGAATTTGCACCCTCGTAACTGCCTTAGTGCCCGCAGATGGCGTAAGAATACGAACTTTATAATCAGTTAATGTGATATTTTTTAAGATTGGATATTTTTTTGATAAAGCCTTGCGCAACGCCTTATCTAAAGCGTTTACAGGACCATTCCCTTCTGCTACTGCTAAAGTAATTTTATTGCCAATTTTAATTTTAATTGTAGCCTCGGCGATCGTTAAAATACGGCCCTTAGAATCGAATTTTCTTTCATCTAAAACTCTAAATCCTACCAGGTCAAAAAAATTAGGAACCACGCTTAAAGATTTTTTAGCCAAAATTTCGAAGCTAGCATCAGCTGAATCATATGCATAACCTTGAGCTTCTAGCTTTTTAACCTGATTTACAAGATCAGAAATTTGACTAAATTTGATATTATCTTCACCTTCAAGACCAATTTCTTTTAAACGTGCGATGATATTTGCGCGTCCTGCTTGGTCTGAGACCATGATTTTGCGGTGATTGCCTACTAATTCAGGATCAATATGTTCGTAAGATTTTGTGTTTTTGGCCATCGCCGAAACATGTAAGCCGCCTTTATGAGCAAAAGCAAATTCGCCAACATAAGGTGCAAAATGGTCGCGCTCTTTATTGAGCAAGTCATCAAGAAAATGCGAAATTTTAACCAGATTTTTCATATTGTCGTCCGAAATACCGATATCAAAACCAAGCTTGATTTTTAAGGTTGGAATCAAGCTGATAAGATTAGTATTGCCACATCTTTCGCCTAAACCATTAATAGTGCCCTGAATCTGTCTCACGCCAGCCTCAACCGCCGCCAGTGAATTAGCTACCGCGTTGCCAGTATCATTATGACAATGAATGCCCAGATTTTGCGCAGGAATTATCTTATTGACCTCTTTTACAATCGCAAAAACCTCACTTGGTAGCGTGCCACCGTTGGTATCGCAAAGCACAACCCAGCGCGCCCCCGCTTCATAAGCGGCCATAATACATTTAAGGGCGAATTTTGGATTAGCTTTATAGCCATCAAAAAAATGTTCAGCATCAAACATTGCCTCTTTTTTCTTGGCAATAATCTGTTTTATTGAATCTTCAATCATCGCAAAATTTTCTTCTTCAGAGATATTTAGAGCGTTTTTAAGATGAAAATCCCAACTTTTTCCAACTACGCAAACTGTTTTTGCTTGCGAATTTATCAATGCACTAAGCCCTGCATCGTTAGAGGATGAAGAGTTAGCGCGTCTCGTCATGCCAAATGCAGTAAATTGCGATTTTTTTAATTTAGGAAGATTGACAAAAAATTCATCATCAGTGTGATTTGCCCCAGGCCAGCCTGCTTCAATATAATCGATACCAATTTTATCAAGCATTAAGGCAATTTCAATTTTATCGCGCACGCTAAAATTGACGGTGCTAGTTTGGGCGCCGTCTCTAAGGGTAGAGTCATAAAGATAAATACGCGTTTTTTTGCTCATATTCTTTGCTTCGATTAGCTTTAACGATCATAATCACAGCAGATAAATACACTAAAATCAAGCTTTTATATATTAGAGAATTGCTAATAATGCTTAAAAAGCGCTAAAGATCCTCTAAATATCGAGCAAAAAACCATGTTGTTTTAACCATTGACGATGTTTTTGATAATCAGGTATCAATATTTCTACATGTCGCCAAAATTTTTTAGAGTGATTTTGATGCCGCAAATGACTGATTTCGTGAACCACCACATAATCCACAACTTCCTTAGGAGCCATAATCAAGCGCCAAGAAAAATTGATATTACCTAAACTACTACAAGAACCCCATCTTTTTTTAGCATTATTTATTTTGACATTACGATATTTTAATTTTGCTAAATTTGTATAGTGATCCACGCGTTTAATTATATAATTCAAAGCCTCTTTTTTATACCAAGAAATTAATTGATTTTTTGCAATTTTTAACGGCAATTTTTCATTAAGAAAAAAGACATAATTTTCACGTTCTAAATCACGCTGAAATCTTTGTTCGTCATGCAGTTTTTTTTGTTGTTGCATCTGCAACTGTTTCGTTATGATCCAATTATTTTTTTGACTGATAAAGCTATAAATACGACTTATATCAACTCTTAACGGAGCCTTTACTATCAAGGATCCATCCGGTTTTATTTGCAACGTAATTGTGCGTCTCTTTGAGCGAATTAATTCTTTTATTTCGATCATTAAAAATTATTTTTAATTATTTTATTGACTTATGTTAAATAATGATAAATTCTTTTTACTGTGATTTTGTAAAATTACAAACCTCACTGCAATTATTAGTCGTAAAGATTTTTTTGTAAGTTTTAATTAAAATTGTTTTTTTATACATGTCAAATAAAGTTACTGGTACAGTTAAGTGGTTCAATGATGAAAAAGGTTTTGGATTCATTAAATATGAAGGTGCACAAGGTGGACAAGATGTTTTTGTACATCACAAATCAATTCAAGGCGTTACTGGACGCAGAACTCTTCACGAAAACCAAAAGGTTTCTTTCGAGATAACCGAAGGTAAAAAAGGTCCTCAGGCTGAAAATGTTACAATTATTGCCGAAGCAGAATAAAAGCTGGATTAATTAGAAATTCACTTTATACTTATGGAGACGCATCTTTATTTGCTGCGTCTCCATTTTTTTGTCTTGATGATTTTAGATGGATGGTCGTTTGATTCATTGTTTATGCTCAGCTAGGGTTTTTTCATTATCCATATAAGTGATTTATCCCTTGTGACTCTAGGGTTTATGGAGTTTTTAATTTGATGTTCTTACAAGCGGCCCAATGTTCAATAATAGATTATAATTATGTCTGATTTTAAAAGTTTAAACTTGTTGCCTTTGATTCTTGAGGCCCTTGAATCGAAAGGTTACAACACGCCAACGCCAATCCAGTTGCAGTCAATCCCGCATTTGCTTGAGGGCAGAGACTTGCTAGGCATTGCTCAGACCGGAACAGGAAAAACTGCGGCCTTTTCATTGCCTATACTTAATCTTCTGGCTTCAAACCCCGTTGCAATGAAACCAAAATCAATGCGTGCCTTGATCCTTACACCTACGAGAGAGCTGGCTTCGCAGATTGCCGATAATATCAAACTTTATGGTAAAAGTTTGAGGATAAAACATACGGTGATTTTTGGTGGTGTAGGTGAAAATCCACAAATTACGGCAATGGCGCGCGGTGTTGAGATTGTAGTCGCCACGCCTGGTAGGTTGATTGATTTAACTGAGCAAGGCTTTATCAAATATGATCAACTCGAAGTTTTGGTGCTGGATGAGGCTGATCGTATGCTTGATATGGGCTTTATCCACGATATTCGTCGTATTATCAAATTATTGCCGCATGATCGCCAAAATTTGTTATTTTCAGCGACAATGCCTCGAGATATTGCGGATTTGGCGCATTCCATCTTGCGTGATCCTGTGCGTGTTGAAGTAACGCCGCAATCTACTACTGTTGAAAAAATTTCCCAACGCGTATGTTTTGTTGAAAGATCGCATAAAACAGCTTTGTTAAAACATATTCTTGAAGAGGAAAAAGTATCTGCCGCGCTAGTGTTCTGCCGCATGAAACATGGTGCTAATAAAGTTGAAGAATATCTACAAAAACAAGGAATTAAAGCCGCAGCAATTCATGGCAATAAAACTCAAGCTGCGCGCGAGCGGGCTTTAAAGCAGTTTCGCGATGGGCAAGTGCAAGTTTTGGTGGCAACTGATATTGCGGCGCGCGGTATTGATATTCCAAGCGTGAGCCATGTGTTTAATTTTGATATTCCGCAAGAGCCAGAATCGTATGTTCATCGTATTGGACGCACAGCCAGAGCGGGTCGCGATGGTGTTGCGATATCTTTTTGTGATTCGCTTGAGCGCGGTATGTTAAAAGCGGTTGAAAAAGCGATTAAAAAGTCGATTGCTGTTGATGAAAATCACCCCTTCCATGGTGTGGCGGGCGTAGAAACCAGTCGTAAAATTTCATCTGGCAAGCAAAATAATGCTAATGACAGATCCAATAAAAATAAGCATTCAGAGGCCAATTCTTCATCTAAAAGCTTAAAAATTGTAGGTAATCGTATTTTTTCAGCGCGTAATTCGGCGTCAACTAAAATAGATGCCAAGGATGCCAAAGATATCAAGGATAATTTTGGTCGCAATTCTAGTCGCGAGGGCCGCCATTCTAAATTTAGCGATAAAGAACGTGGTTTTGATTTATCAACTAAGTCATCTGATTCATCAAAATCTTCGCGATTTGATAGAAACAAAAAAAGTCATTCAAGGGATAAATATCAAGGCCAGCCAGTCCATAAGCGTGGCCAAAAACCTAAATCAAAAGGATGGGGTTTTGCTTCTGATAAACAAAATTCGCATGAAGCAAGAAAATCTGGCGGAGCAATAAAATCGCGCCTTGGCAAAATTGTAAAATGGTTTTCTGATAAAAAAAGATAATTTTATAATTTTTTCTATCGCCTGTGAATCGTTAAAAAATATTAGCTTTAGCAATAATATCTAGCTGACCGTGATATTATATTTTTTTGAAAGATATTTTTCTACATTTTGTCTTTCTTCGCTTGATAATAACCGCTCATAATAAATGATTTCAGAAATCAATCCGTAGAAATTGCCACTACCAGAAGGATTGCGTCCAATATACGCCAAACCAGTAGCTGCAAGCATTGGTAATGTATAGCCACTAGAATTTAAAGTAATTAAAGTGCCATTATCATAAACTGCAAAACTGCTGCCATTATGTGTAATTGTAGTGATTTCGGGATATAAATCAAATGTATGTGAGGTAGAAGTTATATTTGTGCTACCTGTTGACATTGCAATCGCTATATTTTTATAAGAGCTAGTATCCATCTTTTGAAAACGCCAAGCATTGTTGGTACCATTAAAAAAAATATTGCGATAATAAGCTGAAATTATATCAAGTCTAAATACAACAAATAAGGTAAATTTATTATCATCTGAATTTAAAGCGTTGCCAGTAAAGCCCGTGGTGTTGGTTCCGCCGTTAAAAAGAACTGAAGGCAAATTATTTATACCCAAATTTTTATATTGAATTTTATCGGTGGCGGCAGTTGTACTAAAATTATTTTTTTTGCCACTTTGTGTATTAATATCATACCATTTGGTTAGATATTCGCCATCTGCAGTTTCGGATATTATAAAGCTTTCTTTTAAAGTAGGTTCAAGCCAGAGACCTAGTCCTTTTATAGAAGTTACTATTGAATTTCTTGTTTGTGATCTTGCTATTTCAAGTCTAACTTTGTTTACAATAATTTTACCGCCGGCGATCGTTGCTAAAAGGACGCCAATTATCAGTAGAGTGATAGAAATTTCAATAACCGAGAAAGCAGTTTTCTTCATAAATTATTTTTTTGATGGTAATTTATAAAATTAGAGTCTTAAATTATAAAAATCGAATAAATTTATTAATAATTTTGTTAATTGTATAATGATATTATTGGCCTTTATTGGCATGTCATTAGCTTGGAGCTTTAGCTGGTTTGCCATGAAGCTGCAAGCTGCTTCATTTTTGCCTTTAGAATTATCGGTTTTTTATCGCTTTTTCCTATCGTCAATTCTGATGTTTGTTTTATGTTATATAACTAAAAACCGACTTGTCATCACTAAAAAAGAGTTACCTTATTTTATTTTTATCGGATTAAGCAATTTTTTTCTCAATTTTTTAATCGGATATCATGCTGTAAATTATATCGCCAGCGGCGTGATTGCAACAATGTTTAGTCTTTCAATTATTATTTCAGAAATTTTTTCTAGTTTTATAGATTCTCGCAAAATTGAAAAAAAAATCGTCATTAGTAGTATTGTGGGATTTGGTGGATTGGCCTTTTTTATTTTACCATTAATAAAATTCCAAGAAAATACGCAAGGCCACCAAACCATTATTGGCATAGTTCTAACCTTCTTGATGATTATTATTTATTCATTAGGAACCATTCTTGTTGCAAAAAATCGTCAAAAAAATTCTACGCCTTTATATACTTCAATTGCTTATGGTTCAAGCTTCGGAGCTTTTTATTTATTATTGCTTAATTTATTTAGAGGAAATCATTTTAATTTTGATTTCTCGTGGCAATATGTGTCATCACTAGCTTATTTAGTGGTTGTAGCCACTGTTTTGGCGTTTATTTGTTTATATTATTTGATCCAAACTATTGGCAGCGCAAAAGCTAATTATACCGCTTTGGTTTATCCAGTAATCGCATTATTAACCTCAACTTTTTTTGAGGATTTTTCACTAAATTTTTATAATGCAATCGGCTTCGTGTTAATAATATCAGCTCTCGCCATTGAGTTTATGTCTTTTTCGTCTTTTTTCTTGCACAAGATAAAAAAAATGATATAATTGAATCAAACAAACTAATTTTTTGATATTATGTTTGATCCAATTTTGCTTGCACGTATCCAGTTTGCTTTCACCATTAGTTTTCATATTATTTTTCCTGCCACAACAATAGGTTTAGCCAGTTATCTAGCCTTTATTGAAGGGTTGTATCTTAAAACAAATGATGCAATTTATAAATCGATTTACAAATTTTGGGTAAAAATTTTTGCAGTTACTTTTGGTATGGGAGTAGTGTCGGGCATTGTTTTATCTTATCAATTTGGTACGAATTGGGCGGTGTTTTCACTTAAAGCGGGCAATGTTTTAGGGCCTTTGCTAAGTTTTGAAGTATTAACCGCATTTTTTTTAGAAGCTTCATTTTTAGGAATAATGCTTTTTGGCTGGGATCGCGTTAGTGGCAAGATACATTTTGCCGCCACTTTAATCGTGGCTATCGGTACTCTAATATCAGCATTTTGGATTTTATCTGCTAATAGCTGGATGCAGACACCTCAAGGCTTTATGATCGAAAATGGTATAATATATCCTCTTGATTGGATGCAAATTATTTTTAATCCATCTTTTATTTGGCGCTTTATCCATATGGTTCTAGCTGCATATTTAACTTTGGCTTTTTTAGTAGCCGGCGTATCTGCTTGGTATTTATGGCAAAAAAAATCACTGCCACAAGCAAAAATAATGTTTAAGATGGCGCTTTTATTTGTGTTAATTGTGGCACCGGCGCAAATTATTTTTGGTGATATTTTAGGATTAAATAGTTTAAAACATCAACCAATAAAAATTGCCGCTATCGAAGCTACTTGGGAAAATGAAAAAGGTGCTCCATTCAGGCTATTTGCAATTATAGATGAAGAAAATGAAAAAAATAATTATTCAATTGAAATTCCAAAATTAAGCAGTTTGATTTTAAAACATGATATTGAAGGTGAATTAATGGGATTAAAATCATTTGACAAAACCGAAAGACCACCTGTGGCGCCGGTATTTTACAGCTTTAGAATAATGCTAATCATTGGTATATTGATGATTTTCACGGCATTTTGTGCGGTATTTTTATTATGGCGGCGTAAATTATATGATAGCAAATGGTTTCAGATATTATGTATGTTGATGACCCCAAGTGGATTTGTAGCTATTTTGGCGGGTTGGTTTGTTAGTGAAATTGGGCGTCAACCATATTTAGTTTATGGCGTTCTTAAAACGCATGAAATGGCTTCTATTATATCTGCAAATCAAGTTTTATTTTCGCTAATTTCATTTATAATTGTTTATTTTGTTATTTTTGGTGCTGCCACTTATTACATTTTGCGCCTGATTATTAAGGGACCTCAAAATATAAGTGATATAGCAACTTAATTCATAATTTATGTTGGACTTTTCGTCATTTTTAGATTTACCATTAATTTTTGTCGCAGTGATTGCCTTTGCGGTCTTTATGTATGTGCTTTTAGACGGTTTTGATTTAGGGGTAGGGATTTTATTTCCATTTGCGCCAAGTGATGATTGTCGCAATAAAATGATGAATTCAATCGCGCCCTTTTGGGATGGCAATGAAACATGGTTAGTACTAGGTGGAGGAGGGTTGCTTGCTGCTTTTCCGCTTGCATATTCTATAATTATGCCAACATTTTATTTGCCAATAATTTTTATGTTATTAGGACTAATTTTCCGTGGCGTGGCTTTCGAATTTCGTTTTAAATCAGCATCATCGCAGCAGTTAAAATTATGGGATTATTCTTTTCATTTCGGCTCATTAATTGCTAGCTTTTTTCAAGGTGTAATTTTGGGATCGCTAATTCAAGGTGATATATCCTCTCGCGGTTCTTTTGGCTGGCTCAACGCATTTTCTATTACCGTAGGCATAGCATTGATTGCAGGATACGCCTTACTTGGATCAACTTGGCTAATTTTAAAAACCCATGACAAAACAGCTATTTGGGCGCGTCACACCGCATCTTATATTTTGCTTTTTGTAGCATTTTTTATCATTTTAGTCAGTATTTGGAGCCCGTTTCTAAATACCCAAATCCACCAACGCTGGTTTACAAAACCTGATATTTTTTATTTAATATTGATTCCGCTAGCAACAATAGTGGTCTTTTTGAGCCTTATCAGAGCAATCAAAAAAGGTCAAGAAAAATCGCCATTTTTATATTCGATTTTGATTTTTGTATTATGTTATATCGGTTTAGTACAAGCGATTTTTCCTTATATTATACCATATGAAGTCACTTTCTGGCAAGCTGCTGCAGCTCCGACTTCTTTATCTTTAATATTAATTGGAGTAATTGCAATTTTACCAATTATTCTTGCTTATACATTTTATTCATATTATGTATTTCGCGGTAAGGCAAAATCGGATAGCTTATATTAATTTATCGTATTTTTTTAAAAAAAATTCTTTTATTAAGAAATAAACAATCTTCATTTGGCATATTGTTATCTGATTGAAGCAATTTGATGCAGTTGGGTTTTTATACAAAAAAAGTTTTACTTTTTATAATAACTAAATTTAAATCTATAAATAATATTTTTTAACTTTATCAAACTTTGTTATGACAAATAAAGAAGATTTATTAAGCTATTCAGAGTCGATAGCAGATTTGGTTGAGAGAGATTTAAAAGCGCTAGGCTATATCGATAAAGTTGCCGTTGAGCCAGACGAAGAAAGGCTTAAAGAGATTACTGCAATATTGGGCGAGATATATGATTCTAGCAATGAAAAAAGCTACGACTCGGCTGATAAAGTATTTTTAAATTTCAAAAATCTGATTCAATTTTTAAAAGAATATCGAGCGTATAATTTGCTTCAGTTAAAAAATAATCTGCAGATTTTTAAAAAACATTTTCCGTCAGATGATCAAAGAAAATTAAAGTTTAAAGAAAGAGAGGAAATATATAACGCATATCAGAATATTCAGTCATCTTTAGAGGCATTAAATCGAATCCCATCTGATTCATTATCAGAAGAAAGAATTGCTGAATTAGAAAGTTTCTTTAAAGAAAATTTTTCTAATAAATTTTATAATGTTGATTTGCAACAAGATGCCGAAAAGATCGATCATGCAGTTTTTAATATGGTTGTAGGGTCCTTATATAATCAGTTTTTGCAGATTGGGGTGGTTGAGAGTCAGTTGGCACCAAAGCAGGTTGATTTTGATGCGGTAAAAAATTTGTCAGGATTTGCTGTACAAAAAGCGAATATGAGGCTTCAATTGGCTGTACAAGATGATAAGGAGTCCAAAGAGTTGGATGAATTAATGGCAAAATCAAATGATAAAGCAAGCGACCTTAATAAGTTAGGTCTGCAAATTGAGAAAACTAAGGCAAGATTATCCAAAATAGCTGATATTGATCGTAATCTGTGTCAAGTGCAGCTAGTAGAGGTAGAGCTCCAAATAGAAGAAAAAAATAAACAAAGAAAAGTAGATGAAAAGAAAAATAATTCATCTTTTCGCAAATTGTTTAGATTTGTTAGCGGTGGAAAAATGTTTCCCAAAAAAGATTTAACTGAAATTGATAAAGAAATAGCTGATTTAAATGCTAAACAGGCTGCAATTAAAAAGAATATAGAGGATGTGGATTCTGTGGCAATTATTGAAAAAAATCTACAAAGTTACGAAAGAACAAAATCTGAGCTACAAAAACAAATAGAAAAAGATGAGCGTTTGCTAATAGAAAAAAATGCAAGATTAAAAGAAATAGCTTCGGCTATCGAACGTTTTGAAAATGGGATGGAGTTGGTTGTAAGTTTAGAAAATAATAGTCAGGTACCTAAAAATTCTAACGAGGCGGTGGTAAAAGAGGGGCTGTTAGCTATTGAAAAGATTGAGAAAGAATTTGAAACAGATCTGCAAGAAGAGGAAAAATCACGTCTTGTTCAGCAAGAAAAGGCAAGGATGTTATCAGAAATTGCAGAAGGTATGTCTTCTGCAAATGAAGTTCTTATTAAGAAAAGAAAAGAAGGTGAAATAGAACTAAAAAGCGATAAAGTTAGTAAAATATTTGGAGCATTAGAGTTTGTATCAGAATATGTGCCAGTGGCTGGTAATTTTATGGCGGCTGTTGTAGCAGCAGGAAAGGCGATAAATGAAAAAATTAAAGAGAAGCGTAATGATAAAATGAATAAATTTATTACGGATCCTAATGCGCGCGAGATTACATCTATATTTCACCAAAGAATTTCGGACTTGTATCATCCTAATATAAAAGATGATAAAGAAAGTATAGAAAAATTCGTCAAATTTGTACAAAAACATATGTGGCGAGCAGTTTATATGAGTGATTTAGATAAAATTGCCAAATCTGGCAAAACTGACAATGAGAAAAATAATATCAAAGCTGAATATCTTCTTCATATGATAAGAAGCGGAAGAACCGCTAAAATTCTTGATATGAAGAAAAAAACCGAGCTTGTTCGTAAAAACCAATCTGGTGATAATGAAGAAGAGGCGGAGGTAAATACTATGAGCATGTTTACACATATGGCAATTTTAGTGCGCGGAAAAAATGGTGAGCCAGATAAGATAATGGTGCATAAGGATCGACTAAAAGATATTTCAACGGTGCAATCTGATAATGTTGCAACAATTTGGCACAAATACGGTATTAGAGACGCCTCAGAATTTGAGATGAAGGAGATGGCAGAAAGAGGTAAGATCAAAGGATATGTCGATGCGCAAGAGGTTATTGACGTAAGAAAAGAAGCTTCTTCGCACCAAAAGAAATCGATGCGTCATAAATCAGAATTGGTTACGACGCGTGAAGAAACTGTAAAGCGTGGTCCTGTTAGCAAGGTCTTAACTGGATTTGATGCGGCAAGTAGCTCGACTGATCCAGTAGATGATCAAGAATTTATTGACAAACGAAATTCGGAAAATGATCAGTCGAAACAGCAGGTTTTGGGTCAAGATAGATTTAGAGAATTGTTGAAAAATTTAAAGCTGAAAGGTGATAAAAGTTCAACTGTAGATAGTCTTGATTCACGTAGTCAGGAAAAATTGCTTCATAAAATATCTAGTAGGGTAGGTGAAATAGTTGAAGAAAAAGCTAAAGCTAAAGAGAAAAAAATTGATGATAAGGATCTTGAGTTGGTGGTAAAAGAAATGCTTGAAGAAGTTGGAATTGATAAAGGCAAAAGAAATAAACTTCATGTTGCCGATGCTACGCGCAAAGAATTTAATGCTGCCAAGAGTGCTATTGCTGGTATCGTAAAAAGATCGCTTGCGTCGTCAAATACTAAACCTTCTGGGGTTCCAAGCAATCCTAGTGGACAGCCATGGCATTTAAGGCCGCAGCAGAGGTCTATCCCAGTTTCTTGACAAAATTATTGATGCTGTTATATCATCAATAAAAAACAATTAAAAATGCTGTATAAATTCAAGAAAATTTTTGAATTAGAAGCTGTAACTGGCATTTTGCTTTTTATCGCCACAATTCTTGCTTTGTTAATCGCTAACTCAAATTTTGGTGCAACAATTTATCAAGATTTTTTTGCAATAAATTTGCCGATTAAAATTGCTATTCTAGATTATCATAAAAGCCTTAATTTGCGCGATTGGATTAATGATGCTTTAATGGCGATATTTTTTTTACTGATTGGTCTTGAGCTTAAAGAAGAGATGTTTTTAGGCGAACTTTCAAGTAAATCGCGTGCAATATTGCCAGCAATAGCGGCTTGTGGTGGCGTGATCGTGCCAGTGTTGATTTTTTATTTTTTCAATAAAGATTATCCGCAAAATTTTCCTGCCTTTGCGGTGCCTACAGCCACTGATATCGCCTTTGCCTACGGAGTTTTGTGTTTATTTGGCAAAAAAATTGTCAAATCGCTTAAGGTTTTTTTGATTTCGCTAGCAATTTTTGATGATTTAATTGCAATATTTTTAATTGCCGTTTTTTATTCGCAAGATATTAATTTTTTATATTTGGCTCTAGTTGTTTTATTTACTGGCTTGCTGGCATTTTTATCTTTCAAAAAATCTACAATTTTATCACTTTATTTAGTGATCGGCGTATTTTTATGGCTAGTATTGCTAAAATCAGGCATTCACGCCACTTTAGCCGGCATAATTTTGGCTGCTTTTATACCTTGTAAAAATAATATATTGCATAATTTAATCGCCAAAATTGCGCCAATTGTAAATTTTTTGATTTTGCCATTATTTGTTTTTGCAAATAGCGGTATCAATATCGACAAATTTTCATGGCAGATTTTACTTGAACCTCTCTGTTTGGGAATAATAACTGGATTATTCTTTGGCAAACAAATTGGTATTATGTTATTCAGTTTTATCGCCATCAAAAGCAAGATAGTCGCAATGCCACGCGATTTAATGCAAAATAAAATATCTTGGCTCGAATTTTATGGAACAACAATAATCGCCGGAATTGGCTTTACCATGAGCTTTTTTATCGGCTCTTTGGCGTTTTTAAATGATGATGAAAAATTTGATCAAATTAAAATAGGAGTTTTGTGTGGATCCTTATTATCCGCGGTTGTAGGCATAATAATCATATATTTTAGTTTAACTTTCTTGAAAGCAAAAAATCGGATTAATACATCTTGCGATTGAAAATAAAATTTGTTAGTGGATATAAAAAAGATTAAATTATTTTTTTAATCATTTTTGTAAATATGTTTTAAAAAAAGGAGGAAAAATATCCCTCCCTTTTTGCAAATTATTCGCGATTAGAACGACGCGATTGTCCTCTTTGTTTAGAGGAGCCGCGTGATGACGAGCGAGAATAAGAATCATTATCATGATCTTCTCGGCGGTTTCTATTGCCAGAATTTCTGTCTTGAGATAAATCATGCGACATAGATTGAGAGCGTGCATGTCTTTCAGAATCGCCAAACCCATCGCGACCTTGTGAATGCTCTTTGCGTGATTGGCGCATCTTGTATGAATTATCATTGTCGCCATAATCCTCATCTTCGTAATCCCCTTCATAATCGCTTGAAAAATAAGTGCCAGAAGATCTGCCGCCATGAGACATAGATCCAGCACGCGCATGTCTTTCAGAATCACCGAACCAGCCGCGACCATGTCTGTTTGATGATCCGCTAGATCCGCCAAAGCCGCCAGATCTTCTTCCACCTGAATTGCCACTATTTGATCTTGATTGTGAAGAATAAGAATCAGTGTCTGAACCATCATAATCTTCATCTTCATAATCATGATCAGAAGAGTGTCTGCCGCGTCCGTAACCGCGAGTTTCGTTATCATCTTTGGGATCGCCAATCCAGCCTTCACCTTCATTTTGATCGCGATCGTTTCTGCCGTAGTCTTCTTCAGATCTATTGCCATAATTTTCACCGCGTCCAGTAAATCGACCTTCTTCATCGCGATCTTGGGATTGTGATCTGTTTAAATTGGAGCGCGTACCTGATTTTGAGCCAGATTGCGATCTTGATTTTGAGCCAGATGAATCCCCATTGTCGCTTGTAAATCTACCCTCTTCATCGCGCTGAAATGTCTGAGTGTCTGATTGTTTACGTCTTACCATAATTCCTCCTTACTTAAGATTAATCTAATTAAAAACTGGAATTTATTTCCATTATCTAAGATAGGGCTATCTAAATAAAATCGCAGTATGCAAGAAACCGTAAAATATAAATTAGTTATAAAGAAAAATATTTATAAATTTTTTATAGATATTATGTGTTTTGAATATATAAAATTTACAAATATTAAGTTATGTTAAATATCGGTTATTAACTAATTATGGAGGATTTATGAATAATAAAAATTCACAAAATAATAAGCAGGGTTCTAATTCGCAATCAAACAAAAATAATCAGAAACAATCTGGTCAGACTGGGAGCTCATCAGGCAACAACCCTAATAATAAAAACCGCACTGGTTCTGATAATTCTAGTAACAATCAAGGCGATAATCAAGAAAATGAAGAATAATTCTAATAAAATTGGGCACAAAATAGAAAATTCTATAAAATATCGTAAAATTCGTGAGAATTTGACCGAAAAAGAAATCGATAAAATGATCGATGATACTTTTCCGGCAAGCGATCCGCCTAGTACTTATTGATTTATTTTTTTACTCACTGTCAATTTTTCTGACAGTGAGTTTTTTTATGTTTAAAAAATTATTTCTTTTTACCGATCATTGCAACAAATAAGGCGGCCACGATCCATGTAATTAAAAAGATAAAAATAAGGCTTTAGCAATGCCAACTGCCGTGCCAGCAATGCCTGTAAAACCTAATAATCCTGCAATTAGGGCGATTATTAAAAAATTTATTGTCCAATTTAACATAAAACCTCTTTTTTTATTAATAGGTCTTTTTAATATAGCCGTTTTTTGGTATAATTACAATAATCACGTCTTGATCCTTTATTTTCTAAGGTAGATCGGTAATAAAATATCTTAAATTTATCAAAAAATCCTATCTTAATATAGAAAATTTATGGATTTTTTGGTTTAATAAAAACAGTTAAAAATCAAATTTTTTGCCAAAATTCTGTTAAAAAACGCAGATAAATTGCAGATTTTTAATCCTTAATAATAAAATTAACTCTTTTATGAAAACAAAAAAAATTATTATATCAGCTTTGATTGCGGTGATTTGTTCTTCATCATATGCGGCTAATGCCTTAAATAGTAATCGTCCAGAAGAGGCAACCACAAGTACTACGCGTCCAGACGACATTAACAAAAATGTTGCGGTTGGTACTGGAACTTCGACGGCAGACCCAGCTTCAGCTACTGTGCCCTCAAGTCCCAATCGTGTTGGAGCGACTTCGACTTCTTCACCTAAAGTAAATGCAAAAACTAAAAGGGGTGGAATAGGATCAACGCCAGATTCTTCTGGTAATAATACTGGTGCGGGCAATAATCCGGCAACAGGATTATCAACTAGTGGTAGCGCGCCATCGGGCAGTCCAGCAACTTCTGGATATTAGGAATTATAAAAAAATCCAAAAAAATTAGCATAAAAAAAGCCTTTGATTTACAAAAAAAATCAAAGGCAAGCTAATTGTTAATTATAGGTGTCGGGAGCCACCACCACGCAAACCCAGCGTGTGTATTCATATTTACCGTAAAGGCTTTTATATTCTGATACACTCCCGACAAAAAAATTCTACCACAAAAAAATTTTCTTTCAATAGTTTTTTTGATTTAATTTAAAATTATTTGATAGAACCAATAAAAAAGCCACTCCAAATCATCTTAAATATCATCAAGATATATTATTTTTTTTAAAATTTACGAATTTGTCTGTATTTTTAAAAAACAAATGTTATATTCACCCCTTTAAACCAGTATTAATCTAGATAAATCGTGATAAGAGTAAAAGATCTTTCAATTTCCTTTGCAGGCCGTGATGTTTTTAGTGAAGGGAATTTTATTGTCAATCGTGGCGATAGAATAGGCCTGATTGGGCGCAACGGCAGTGGCAAAACCACATTTCTTAAATTGATTCTAAAGCAAATTGAGCCTGATAGCGGAGCAGTTGAGATTCCACGCGGATATCGCATTGGTCATTTAGAGCAGCATATTCATTTTACACATGAAACGGTGCTTGATGAGATATGTTCGGTATTGCCACCAGAGCGCGAGCATGAAGGTTGGAAAGGTGAAAATATCTTATATGGTCTTGGTTTTACTTACGATGATTTATCTAAAGATCCTAAAAATTTTTCGGGTGGTTATCAGGTCAAGCTAAACCTAGCTAAATTATTGCTTTTAGAGCCGCAAATGTTGCTTTTGGATGAGCCTACCAACTATCTTGATATCCACTCAATTCGTTGGCTAAAAGATTTTCTTAATCAATGGGATGGTGAACTGATTCTGATTACGCATGATCGCGGTTTTATGGATGCGGTAATTAATCATACCCTGATTATACATCGTCGCGCCTTTAGAAAAATACCTGGAAATACTCAAGGTGTGCGCGAAAAAATTGCCGCAGATGAAGAAATCTATGAAAAAACTCGTATCAATGAAGAAAAGCAGCGTCAAAAAACACAAGAATGGATTGATCGCTTTAAAGCTAAGGCTAGTATGGCTTCGAGAGCGCAATCTAGGGCAAAAATGCTTGAAAAGCAAGAGGTGAAAGATAAGCTAGAAACCATTGAAAATCTTGAATTTGCCTTTAATCATTTGCCTTATGGTAGCAAAGAAAATATGGTCGAAATCGAGAATCTAACTTTTGGTTATAACCCTACAACCACGCTGATTAACAACCTAACTTTTCGCGTTGAAAATGGTGATAAAATTTGTATTATTGGAAAAAATGGCAAAGGTAAATCAACCTTGTTAAAGCTGATAACGCAAGATTTGGCGCCGCTTAAGGGTGTTATCAAAGCTAATAATAAAACCGTTATTGGCTATTTTGGGCAGATGAATATTGATCGCCTTGATAAAGATGCCACGATTTATGAAGAGTTGCAAAAAGTTGACGAAAGATTGCCGCAAACCAGAGTGCGCCAAGTGTGCGGCAATATGATGTTTTCTTCGGATTTGGCTAATAAAAAAATTTCAGTGTTAAGTGGCGGTGAAAAAAGTCGCGTGATGTTAGGAAAAATCTTGCTTAAAGGTGTAAATTTATTGCTACTTGATGAGCCAACCAATCATTTGGATATGGAAAGTTGTGAATCGCTGATGGAGGCAATTCGTGCCTTTGAAGGCGCGGTGATTATGGTTACTCATGATGAATATTTCTTGCGTGAGATTGCTACAAAATTGGTAATTTTTGATGATAATAAAACATTTACTTTTGATGATAGTTATGAATTTTTCTTGAAGAGAGTAGGGTGGAAGGATCATTAGAGTGGTTTAATTTTTTGCGGTTTTTTATTTAAAAAAAGGGCTTTTCAGGCTCAGACATGGTGATGCTAGAAAGAGTTTTTGTACTTACTTATAGATTCAAGAAGGAGCATCACAACTCGCCTGAAAAGCCCCTTTTCTTAAATATAGATTCAAGAAGGGGTGTCTAAATCTAAACAAGTAAAGCGATTGCGGGTGAATTTGGCGATGGTGACCAAAGCTTGGTATTCTTGGTTTGATAGGCCTAAGGCGCGGTGTGAAATGGGAATTTTAAAATGATTAAAGATTTTTTTTAGTTTTTTTTCGCCGACTAAGATTTTTTCTAGGCATTGGCGTTGTTTGGGCCAGCATTTTTCTAACTCATTATTAATTTTATTAATATCAAAATTTTTATCATTAATTTTATTAATATATTCTTTTTTACATTCAAGAGCGGTTTTTTTGCCAAAAAATTTGGTTAATTTATGTTCTAAAAATTCTTCTTTGAAAATGCCTAAATTGCTTTGCTTTACTAGCTTCTCTTGGATTTTTGCAATTGTAATTGAAGTAATTGCAATTTGTGTGCCATGTAATAATTTTTTGGCTTTTTTAGGATAACGCATTTCAAAACTATGAGCAATCATATGCTCGCTTTGACTGGCAGGATAACTGCCTTGAGCTAGTGTCATTCCTGCTCCAGATAATAATAATATTTCTATTAGATTTTTTAATAATTGTTCGTCATTTAATTGAAATTTATAATAATTCTTGCAAAAAAAATCCATTTTTTCTTGTAAAATTTTAAATGGTTTTTCTTCAAATTTAGTATCCAAAATTAAATGTGATAAAAGCCAATCAAACCAACATCCATAAAAACACATAATATCACCAATGCCAGCTTTAATCATTTTTTTTGGAGCGGATTTCAGTATTTTTAAATCGGCGTAAACCGCAATGGGCAAGGTTGCGGTTAGTGTTTTTTTATGACCATTAATCAATAAAGATGCGTTACGCGATAAATATCCGTTCATTGATGCCGCAGAAGCAAAGATTAGATAAGATATCTTAGTTTCAAAACTAACAAATTTGCATAAATCGTTAATCACTCCGCTGCCTACAGCCACAATCAAATTGCAGTTTTTAAGTGAATTTTTTATTTTATTGATATTTTTTTGGTCTGGTTGCGGATTGTTTAAAATCAATAGCTGTGAGCAGTTTTTTATAAAATCTTTATCAAAAAATTTTTGACAATTTCTCCAAATTATCTTGTCGCTAACCAGACAAATCCTCGCATTATCAATGTTTAATTCTGATTTTTTTAATATATCATCCACCAAAAAATTAGCTCCTAAAGCGAGATTTTTGTCTATTTTGATATCAATTTGCGGTAGAAAATTCATTTTATAGCGAGTTTTTCTTGTAAAATAAGTTTAATTCATTATATTTGAAGGTCTGTTTCTTAGATTAAGCAAAGAATTGGTTTATTTTAATAAAGAAAATAGATAAAATAAACATAAAATTAGATCAAAAACCTGAATAATAAAGTTATTATAACAAAAAATGGAAAAATTTCAACTATTCTTACTAATATTGCAAATTATTATCGCTGCAGCGATGATCGTTCTGGTATTGTTGCAAAAATCTGATGGTGATTCTCTTAGTGGTATTGGGGGTGGCTCTGGGGGCTTAGGATCAGTGATTTCAAGTAAAGCCTCGGCAAATATTTTAAGCAAAACCACTATGATTTTAATTGGTGTTTTTATGATAAATTGTTTGATTTTAGCTTCGCTCACCAATATTGCGCGCAAGCAAACAGCAGAGCAGCTTGAAGAGGTTATTAAGCAACAAGAATCTACGCAATCAGGTGATGCAGCCTCAAGTGATAAGGCTAGGGTGCCATTGGTTCCTGCTGTTAAATAAATGTTAATAATTATAGCCAGATTTTTTGGTTTAACCGTCAAAATTATACAAAATGAAAATTACAGCTTTAAATGAAACGCATAAATCTCAAGGTGGCAAAATGGTTGAGTTTGCTGGTTATGAAATGCCGGTTCAATATCCAGAAGGTATGCTTAAAGAGCATGAATGGGTGCGCAGTGGCAATGTGGGTATTTTTGATGTATCGCATATGGGTCAGTTTTTTATGGAAGGTGAGGGCATTGCTCAATTTTTATCACAGCTTACTCCTACAGATTTCTCCCTTAGTACGGATGCGCTGGCAAAATATACGGTTTTAACCAATGAAAATGGCGGTATTATTGATGATCTGATTATCACTAAAATTAATGATAAAAAATTCTATATCGTTTTAAATGCTGGTTGCAAAGAAAAAGATGAAGCTTGGATTAGAAAAAATCTACCTGCAGGCATTAAATTCACGGCCTTAAATGATCGTAGTTTGATAGCAATTCAAGGGCAGCAAGCTGAAAATATCTTACAAAAATTCGTTCAGAGTGCGTATCTGGCCGATCTAGCCTATATGAATGTAAAAACTTACCAGTTTAAAAATGGCGAAGAGATCTATATTGGACGCACTGGATATACAGGTGAAGACGGCTTTGAGGTTAGTATAAAAAATTCAGCCGCGGCTCAATTTTGGTTAGATTTATCGGCGGAGGCAATTGTTAAGCCAATCGGGCTTGGTGCGCGCGATTCTTTGCGGCTCGAAATGGGTTATCCACTTTATGGTCATGATTTGGATGATACAACCTCACCAATCGAGGCAGCTCTAGGTTGGGTTGTGAGTAAAAGTAATGCAAATTTTATTGGTGCTAAAAGAGTTTTGAATGAAAAAGTCAATGGTGTAGCTAGAAAAAGAATGGGGATCAAGCTTTTAGAGCGTGGTATCGCGCGTGAAGGCACTGAAATTCGTAAAGATGGTAAAAAAATCGGTCTGCTTTCAAGTGGGGGTTTTTCGCCAAATCTAAAAGTTTCAATTGGACAGGGTTATTTCGATTCATCAATTAAAATCGGTGATAATGTAGTTGCAGTGGTTAGAGATCGCGAGATTGCGGCAGTAGTGCATTCTCCAACATTTGTTGCGGCAAAAACTAAGGCAGCAAAAAAATAAAAATACTTGCAAAAATCGATTTAAGGCTTAAAAAATAAATAAATTTTTTAAAGAAATTATTTTTTGGATTAAAAACTCAGATAATAAATTCAAATATACAACAAATTATACAACAAACAAAATCAGGAGCAAAATGAAATTTACAAAAGATCATGAATGGATTAAAATCGAAGGTGATATTGCTACAATTGGTATCACAGAATATGCCGCAGATGCCCTAGGAGAGCTGGTTTACGTTGAATTGCCGAAAGTTGGCAATGATTATGCTAAAGGCGATGCTTTTGCGGTGGTTGAATCTTCTAAATCAGCCAGCGATGTTTATATCCCAGCTTCTGGTAATATTGTTGAGGTAAATCAAGCTTTAACCTCTTCTCCTGAATTAGTAAATAATTCTTCTTATAAAGATGGTTGGATTGCAAAAGTAAAATTAAGCAATGCCTCAGAACTTGCTGATGCAATGGATGAATCGAGCTATAAAAAATATCTCGAAGATAAATAGTCTTTAAATTATTCCAGCAAAAAAGCGCCCCAAAATTAATTTTCGGCATAATTAAAAATTGGGGCGCTTTTTATTGAATAAGTTCTGCTTAAAATTGTACTATTGGTGGTGATAAATAATTTATGAAAGAAATTAAGTTACATCACCGTGCATTCGCCGTTGGTAATATATGAATCAAGTCCAATCACCGAAATCTCTTTGTAGCGGCTATCACCTAGAATTTTTATATACATACCCACTAGATCTTGAATTTGTACGTTTACGAACACGCCGGTTTGTTCAAATTTTGCAGGAAAATTATTGCAAAAACCATCGCGACATAGTGATACCACGTCTTTTTTCTTGTCTAAAATTATATAAGAATTTTCTTTGACTTGTACTTTTGGACACTCTTTTTTAGTGCATACAAATGCGGTTTTTGGCGCGCATTTTAGTTTTTTCCATTTAATGGCTGCGTTGTAGTATTCATTGGCTTGCGCGAATATTTTTTGGAAATCAAAAGTTTTAACATCCTCGGCTTTTGTATCGGATTTTTTTTGTTTGCTTTTATTTTCTTCTTTAATCGTCAAAGCTTTGATGTCTCCAGGCAAGGGGGTGCTGGGTGTGATTGTTGAGCCAGCACTAGCACTTGCACGAGGGGTATAACCTTCGGGCCCACATCCAGATAGAACAAGGCCTAAAGCCATAAATAAAAAGATCAATTTGCTTTTCATAAAAATAACTTTTGGATAAATTTATTAGCAAAATTCTCAAATATTTAATAATGCTAATTAGGTGTTGTGAATAGCACCTAATTTAATGATTGCAAAAATTTTCAAAAATGCAAATAAAAATTCTTAAAATCTTATTTTAGCTAGATTTATGTTGTAAGTTGGATCAATGAGCTTTTATAAATAAATTTATGATTGTCCTAATTTAAGGGAGTTTAAAATTTCTTGCATGAACTATTTAAAGCCATCAAACAGGTGATGGTACAAGATAAATTAGAGCAATCATATAAATTTATTCAGCAATTTTGTTAACTATTTTTGTAATATTATCTGTGCTTTTATCCAAAATTAAATCAGCAATGGAAGCTGATAATTTTTTGTTAATTTTTGCGACAATTTCTAGTTCATTTATGCCAAATTTTCCTAAAACATAATCTGCTAATTCATATTCAGTATTTTGCGGACGTCCTACGCCCAAGCGGATGCGCCAATAATCTTTGCCGATCTTTTCATCCAAAGATTTAAGGCCATTATGTCCAGCGCTACCGCCACCAATTTTAATGCGAATTTTTCCAAGTGCGATATCGATCTCGTCGTGAAATACCAATATATTTTGTAATGGTATTTTGTAAAATTGCATTGTCTCAAGCGCCGCCACGCCTGAATTATTCATGTAAGTTTGTGGTTTTATCGCGATAATTTTTTTATTATTAATTTCGCCTGAAAAAATTTCGCCCAAAGAAGATTTGCCAGATTTGGTAAAATTATGATCAGCGATAATTTGATCCAAGGCTAAGAATCCGTAATTATGACGGGTTTTATTATATTCTGATCCGATATTTCCTAATCCGATTAAAAGATGCATTTTTTTTAAAAAACCAAGAATTTTCTTGATAATAATTTTTATTATGTAAAAGTCACGCAATATTGCAGCTGTATATCGTGATGTTTTAAAATAGTTGTATCGGTCTTTAGAGGATCAGGTTTCTTGGATTTTATAGTTTTTGAAATTATTGTGAAAAAAAGATTTTTTGACATCATTTTATTGAAAAAATCAGAAATTTTTGATGGTTTTGCCAGATATTTAGTTAATATTGCCAATCAATTTACCTAATTTGTTTTGAATTAATGGCAACCAAATTCAATTGACTCTTATAATTAGTGCTCTATAATCGCGCGCCCATTATAATTGAAATCAAACAAAAATGACTGATATCAGAAATATTGCAATTATTGCTCACGTTGACCACGGAAAAACAACTTTGATCGATGCGATGCTTGCCCAGAGTGGAACCTTTCGCGAAAATCAGCAAGTTGAAACGCGTGTTATGGATAGTAATGCGTTAGAAAAAGAGCGCGGAATCACTATTTTAGCTAAATGCACATCAATTACTTGGCAAGATCATAAAATAAATGTGATTGATACTCCAGGCCACGCCGACTTTGGTGGTGAGGTTGAGCGCGTATTGTCAATGGCGGATAGTTGTTTGCTTTTGGTGGATTCGGCTGAGGGTCCGATGCCGCAAACTAAATTTGTGCTTTCAAAAGCCTTGGCTCTAGGATTGCGTCCAATTGTTATTATCAATAAAATCGATCGTCAAGATGCGCGTGCTGATGAAGTTTTAAACGAAATTTTCGATTTATTTGTATCTTTAAACGCAAATGAACAGCAATTAGATTTTCCGGTGCTTTATGCTGTAGGGCGCGACGGTTGGTGTGTGCGTGATATGGATAAAGATGAGCGCAAAGATTTAACACCGCTTTTTAACTTGATCTTAGAGCATGTTGAGCCTCCAAAATTCGATGTAAATGCGCCATTTGCAATGCTTGCAACACTTTTAGATCATAGCCCTTATTTTGGTCGTATGCTTACAGGTCGCATCATGTCCGGCAAGGCAAAAAGTTTGATGAATTTTAAGGCGATTAACCTCAATGGCGAGTTGGTAGAACAAGGCCGCTTGACTAAATTACATACTTTTAGAGGTGTCGATAAAGTGCCAGTTGATGAGGCGGTGGCTGGTGATATCGTATCAATTGCCGGTTTAGAAAAAGCTTCAGTTGCTGATACAATTTGCGATATAGGAGTTTCAAGTCCAATCAAATCAACGCCAATCAACCCGCCTACAATGGCAATTACTATTGGGGTGAATGATTCGCCTTTGGCTGGTCAAGAAGGCAGCAAGGTTACGTCGCGTATGATTCGCGATCGATTATTTGCTGAAGCCGAAACCAATGTGGCAATTAAAGTTAAAGAATCTGATGCAAAAGATGCCTTCGAAGTAGGCGGTAGAGGTGAATTGCAGCTCGGAGTGTTAATAGAAAATATGCGTCGTGAAGGATTCGAGCTTTCTGTTTCTAGGCCGCGCGTGCTGTTTAAAAAAGGCGCAAATGGTGAAGTGCTTGAACCAGTTGAAGAAGTTGTTGTTGATGTAGATGATCAATTTAGCGGTGTGGTGGTTGAAAAACTTTCTTCACGCAAAGGCGAAATGATTGAAATGAAGCCATCTGGCGGTGGCAAGACTCGTTTAGTGTTCTATGTGCCTTCACGCGGGCTTATTGGCTATCAGAGCGAGTTTTTAACTGACACAAAAGGTACGGGCGTTATCAACCGCTTATTTCATGATTATATCCCATATAAGGGCGAATATTCTGATCGTAAAAATGGCGCGCTAATCTCAAATGATTCTGGTGAAAGCGTTGCTTATGCGCTGTGGAATTTGCAAGATCGTGGTGTTATATTTATTAAGCCTCAGCAAAAAGTTTATGCAGGGATGATTATTGGTGAAAACGCAAAATCCGGTGATTTGGAGGTAAATGTGCTGCGCGGCAAGCAACTTACCAATATTCGTGCCGCTGGTGCTGATGAGGCTATTCGCTTGATTCCGCCGCGTTTGATGATCTTAGAAGAAATGATCACTTATATCTCGGATGATGAGTTAGTTGAGGTGACGCCAAAATCTTTAAGGCTTCGCAAGAAATTCTTGGATAGTAATGAGCGCAAGAGAATGAGTAAATCGAAAGATGCTAAATTTGATTTTGTGCAAGAATAAATTATGTTTTTATTATGCTAAAATTTTCTGATAAGCGTGAGTTTATCTTATAAAGAGAGTGATTATTGAACGAAATATTTTATGAAAAAAACAGAGTCAAAAAAAAGAGAGAGAGTGGAAGGTGCTAGAGGTGGTATTATAAATACACTGTCGAGGATGCTTGGCTCATGGGGTGATAAATCTGATGTAAAGGATCAAGTAGATGATGAGTATCTAGAGCATATTATGCAGCAATTTCCAGGTTTCAGTTCAGAAAAAAAGAAAAAAATTGCAGATGAATATTTTGATGTTGCTTTTAATAATAATAAACTTCAATTTTTTAAAAAATTTCTTGAATGTTTTGAAGAACAAAAAAAGAAAGATTATATAAAGCAATATTTGATTGCTGCTATTGAAAAAAATGATCGCGGATTTATTCTTTTTCTTAGAAACAACTATCTTGAATATGCGCAAAAGGCACTTGACGATTCTAAATATAAATCTCGATACAAAAATCTCGATGCTATTTTGAGGCCTAATCCAGAAGCGGTACCGAAAACAGCGCAGGTATTGGAAGGTGCTAGAGGTGGCGAGGCGCATCCAATTGCGCCAGTCGCTCCACAAGAGTCAGTTAAACAACCAGCCGCTACCTCTTCTGCAATAGATAAAAGTTATAACTATTTTGGTTTAAAACCTGGTGAAAAATACACAAGAAGGCAGATAGATCAAGCTTGTAAACGACGAGAACATGATATTTATGAGAATGAGTACAGATTTGGAGATAATAAGCCACTACATGAACTTGAGAAACATCGCGAAATAATGCTTAATTCTATTAATCCAATATTATCTTGTCCACAGTCACAATCCGATGCTCCAGAGGAGGTTAAAGTGGCTTATAAAAAGCTTAAAATTTCTTTTTTTGCAAGTGAAGGGGAAGTTGAAAGAGTTTATAAAGTTCTTACTAAGTCGCCGAGATTTCCTCAAGATGGTTTAAAAGAATCGCGAGAAATTGTATTGGAACATATCAAAAAAAATCCGCCAAAATATGCTGTATGGGGCGTAGAAAAAATCAAAAGCGCAGATTGTGATGAAATAAAAAAAATGATCGAAGATGGTAAGAGAGTTGATGAATTAAATAAAATGTTAAAACGGTTTATCCCTATTTTTGAGAATAAAGAAAAAACGCGTGATTTTTTGGAGCAAAACAGAGATCAATTTCATCAATATTTTGTTAATGTAAGATTTATATTGGATAAAATTTACGGTGTTGCGGGTTTTGTTAGTAGGTTTAGTAATACAAAAACTAATCACCGTTGGATATTGAGAGAAGGATTTGATAGAGAGGCGGTTGGGCGATATAAGCTCTGTGATTCGGGCTATGAATTAAAAGAGCAATTAAAGGTGGCTGCAAACATTTTGGGTCAAATGCTAGCAGAAACAAGATTTAATCACGGCATTATGGCTAGGGGAGATTTATTTGTGTTTAATGAGATTGATATGATTACATCATCGGCGGTAGACGTTGTAGATCCAGAAAGATGTTGTATTGAAAATCTAATTTTTTTGACAAAGAAGAGCTATATGATCAATATTTTTTAGAAATTAAAGAACAGCGCCATCCTTCTGCTGCCGTTAAACAATCAGACTACGACTCTTTTGTAAGAAATCTTGTTGGGCAAGAGTTAGAAGCGATTAGCGCCAGGATTGGTGCTTCACCAGAAACAGTTGCCGTTAAACAACCAGCAATTGCCCCTATTGTTAATACTAATCCAGAAGTACCGAAAACAGTGCAGGTATTGGAAGGTGCTAGAGGCGGCGAGGCGCATCCAATTGCGCCAGTCGCTCCACAAGAATCAGTGGTAGTCAGAGAGGTTGATGATAAAGAATTTGATCCTGTTATAGAAGATTCAAGGGCAACGGTTAAAACTGCTGATTCAAGTAGCGTGGCTAATAGAAAAAAAGAGAAGCAGGAAAATCAAGATAGTTACGGTATCACATTGTGCAAAATTGAAGATCCAGGGCAATTTTTTAGAGGTCATATTGCAAAGCTTGTCGAAGATCACAAGAGTTATGAAAAGATTGGCTCAACTTTTTGCGGAGCAATATATGATCCTAGAACAAAAAAGATCACAGTTGGAAATCTTGGGGATTCAAGGGTCTATCTATTATTCCAAAAAGATTCAGAAAGACCAATATTTGTTTTGTTGAGCGAAGATTTTGCAGCTAATATTCAAACTACTGGTATTAGCGATGAGGTATTTGAAGCGAATGCTAATAGGTTTACAAAAGCAATAAAAAAAGCCGGCGGGGATGTTTTTAAGAATCGTGCGGGCAACAATTGTGTCAATGGCATCTTGATGGTCGCAGGAGGTGTTGGAGATAATGATCCTGAAAACAAAGGCTTTATTACCGAGCCAGATATTATTTCTCATGATATAGATAAATTAAAAGAAGCATTAAGTCTTAGTGATTATAAAGCATCTAAGGTTTTGGTTGTGAGTGATGGAATGTCGAGCAGTATTGATACACATATGGTTCGAGACTATCATATAGAAGCATATTCAATGAAATGTGATGAAGGTGGGGTGCAGCCAAGATTTGCAAAGATAGAGCGTAGTACAACATTGGGAGATTTTGTGGAATTTCTTCCCGAAGGGAGTAGAGAAGAATATCTACAAAGCATGAAAATTCCTCTAAATGGCTTATCTGCTACTGATTTAACAACTACCGCTTTGAAACATGGTGTAAGAGATGATATCACGGTGGTTGCTTTTGATTTAAACCCTCTGGAGCCTCACAAACATCCAGTTTTGGCTTTTGTAGCCGATGGACATGGAACAAATGCAGAAAAAATTTCAGGAAGAATTAGAAATTATATGTTAAGACAAGCTCATAAGAGTTTAGATTTGCAAGCTGTGGTGCAAGAGCGATCTTTAGTGAAAGATTCTAAAAAAATGTCTTTAACATCAAGAAACACACATAGAACAAATCCTCATGAAAATCAAGATAGATTTGTTGTTGCTTATTGCGATACTAAAAATCCCTCAGAATTCTTTAAAGATAATATAAAAACATTGGTCGAAACATTTAAAACAAGTCATGCTTGTGCAAAAAAAGGGGCAACTTTTTGTGGGGCGATTTATGATCCAGCAACAAAAGAAGTTACAGTGGCAAATCTTGGAAATTCAAGGGTTTATGCTGTTTTTAAACACAAAGAAAGTAACAATACTATGTTAGTTTGTTTGAGTGAAGATTTTGTTGCAAATAATTCTGTTGAGAGAGATCAAAAGCTTCCAGAAGAGAGTTTGCAGCAATTAAACAGATTTACTAGGTCAATACAAGAACAAAATGGAGAAATAATATATGATCGAGTTAAGAAAAAGCTTTTTCTAGCAGATAGTAATTCAGAATTTTTAGGGGCGGTGGGATATAGCGCAAATAATGCCATCATTGTTAAGCCTGATATTTTTATTTATAATTTAGAAGATCTAAAAAAGCAGTTAAATCTTGAAGATTACGAGGTGCCTAGAATAATAGCTGCTTCAAGTGGTTTAGCGAGTGCGATCGATTCACAAGCGTCAATCCTTGATGCTATGGAAGATGCAGCTATTTGCGATGTTCGAATTATGAAATATGATGAAAAATCCAGTACTCACAAATTTGAATCTTTATTAAAACAAGGGCAGTTTTGTCCATTAAAATTTGATCCTTTTGTAAAAGAAGTTGAAAAGCGTGAAGATTTAACTCAAGAAGAGGGCGAAGCGGATCTTTTTACTGTGCGTCTAAAAAGAAATGCGCGTATGTCTAGTAAGGAGGATCTAACTATTGCCACTATTGATTTAACCAAATCGCATAATCATAATCATCCAGTGCTTGCAATGGTTGCTGATGGACATGGAGAGAATGGCGAATCTGTTGCGCAGGGGATAGCAGATCATATGATTTTTCAAGCAGAAAAGAGCCATGCACTTGCTAGTGAAGTAGCGAGTGTTGGGGGTTTGGCGGTGGTTTCTTGTGAACAAGTGCAAAAAGAGCCAGAAATAACAGTGGCTCAAGGGCATAAAGATCCTGTGGCTGAGGGCGTTTCTGTGTCAAGAGGTTCTAGGGATGAAGGATCTTTTGTTGGACGAGAAGAGGAAAGGCGCAAAGAGGAAAGTCGCAAAAAATTTTCAGCAGAAGTATAATATGCTATATTTCCTACCCAAAATTGAACTTTTAGACCAAAAATATTTTGCCTAAAAGTTCTAACTCTCAGTAGTATAATTAGGCGACTCCGAAGTAATCGTAATTGAATGAGGATGGCTTTCGCGCAGGCCTGAATTTGTAATACGCACAAACTCACAATTTTTGCGCATTGCGTCAATTGTGTGGTTGCCAGTATAACCCATTGCAGATTTTAAGCCGCCGATCAATTGATGGATAACATCTGCAGCCGCACCTTTGTAAGGTACGCGACCTTCAACGCCTTCTGGTACTAGTTTCATTTTATCCATCACGTCTGATTGAAAATAACGATCAGCAGAGCCGCGAGCCATTGCGCCAAGCGATCCCATGCCGCGATAGACTTTATATGATCTGCCTTTAAATAAGACAATCTCACCGGGAGTTTCTTCGGTGCCGGCAAGTAAGCCGCCAAGCATTACGCATGAGGCACCAGCGGCAATTGCTTTAGCTAAATCACCAGAAAATCTAATACCGCCGTCAGAAATTACGGGGATTTTTAGCATATTACAATATTCAACAACATCCATAACCGCTGATAATTGTGGTACGCCAACGCCCGCAACAATTCTTGTGGTGCAAATTGATCCAGGGCCAATGCCAACCTTAACTGCGTCTGCACCCACTTCTATCAAGGCTTTAGCGGCATCGCGTGTAGCGATATTGCCCGCAATAATATCTTGTTTTGGATAGGCTTTGCGGATTAGTTCAACGGTTTCAAGTACGCCAGCAGAGTGTCCATGGGCGGTATCTACAATTAATACATCTACGCCAGCTTCAATCAAATTTTCAGCGCGTTTAATGCCATCTTTGCCAACCGAAGTTGCCGCTGCTACGCGCAAGCGGCCTTCAGAATCTTTTGCGGCATGTGGAAATTGTTTAGTTTTTTCAAGATCTTTCCCTGTCATCAATCCAACACAGTTGCCGTTTGAGTCAGTGATGATAATACGCTCAATTTTATTTTTATGGAGAAGCTCGCGAGCCTCGTTTTTACTGACTCCTTGTCTAGCGGTAACCAAATTATCTCTAGTCATTAATTCTTTAACCGCTTGTCTTTTGTCAGCAGCAAAGCGCACATCGCGATTAGTGAGGATGCCAACTAATTGTTTAGAATCTTTTTTTACTACCGGGATGCCTGAAATGCCAAATTCTTTCATTAAAGCCAAAGCATCGCCCAAAGTCTCATCCGGCGTTATTGTAACTGGGTTCATAACCACGCCTGATTCAAACTTTTTGACGCGTTTTACTTCATCCGCCTGATCTTTTATTGATAAATTTTTATGGATACAACCAATGCCACCAGACTGCGCCATTGCTATCGCCAAGCGACTTTCGGTAACAGTGTCCATCGCAGCCGAAATGATGGGAATATTTAGCTCAATATTCTTGGTAATTTTTGTTTTAACATCCGCGTCGGATGGCACTATCTCTGAGTAAGCGGGCTTTAAAAGCACATCATCAAAAGTAAGAGAATAAGGAATTTCTTCAATAATTTTGCTACGATTTTTTATCATATTGCTCATGCTTGCTAGTAAAAAAAATACTTATAAAGTAAGAATTATGATGTAAAATATCCTAAAATCAATTTAAAAATACATTTTATGATGGATCATATTGAAAAATTGTGTCAAAAAAAGGGTATAAAACTCACTGAAAACAGGCGGATTATTGCTCAAATTATTGCCGAATCAAAGGATCATCCTGACGTTGAAGAGGTTTTACGTCGAGCTACTAAGATCAATCCTCGCATTGGTATAGCTACGGTGTATCGTACGCTAAAATTGCTCGAAGAATCTGAGGTGATTTCAAAACATGAATTTGGCACCAATAAAGCCCATTATGAAACTGCCGAAGAAGGTGAGCATCATGATCATTTAATCGATATTTCGACTGGAAAAATTCACGAATTTTTTAATATCGAACTTGAAAATCTTAAAGAGAAAATAGCTAAAAATATGGGTTATGAGCTTGTGGGGCATAGGCTTGAGCTATATTGTAAGCCTACAAAAAAGAAAAAATAAATTTTTATGAGTGATTTTGTCAAATCGATAATTGCTGTGCGACTTAGATTTGAGGGTATTGATGAAATTGATAAATTTACTCGATTTTTTTGTGATTTATATCGAATCGAAATTTTTAAAGATGGTTTGGATTTAATTTTAACAAAATTACAAGAAAATGATTTGCACTTTGAAATCAGGTTAATCAAGGGCTGGGATACAAATATCGGCTGCTATTTAACTGAGCAAAATAAGATTTTTAATACAGTTTTAGGAAGATTCTCTAATCAAATTCGCAAAAAAATTATCTTAAAAAGCTTTGCCCATAATGTATTATCGCATGAAATGGCTCATGCTTTGGAGTTTGAAAGTGGTCTTGATTTAGGTGAAGAATTTCGCAAATCTATAGGTTTTGATATGAAAAATCGCGAGGCTCAATTATTGCCTTTGCGCGCCGAAATCAAGCGTTTAATGGTGGATGCGCTTAGATCTTATCCACCGCATCAATTTTTGTCTGAATTATTTGCACGTTATTTTGAATTGCTTGCGGTTACGCGTGATGTGCATGGAACTGGTGATTTTAGTAGTATCGAGGTGATGGATTTTTTTGCTAATACAACTAATTTTGTAACAAGGATTTTTAATCCCAAAATTAAATCTAAAATTAATAATAATATAGCTCAGAAAACCATGCAAATAGCTGCTCAAGTTAAATTAACCGAGCCACAAAAAAAATTTCAAGATAACGTAGATTCATTTTATAAACAGCGAGGGCAGGATGGTACTAAATCTTGGTCGAAAAATGTTAAGTCTAACGCCGCGTGGCAAGCGGGCTTCAAAAAATATGAAGAGCTCGAGGATAATAAAAAATAAATAATGGCAGTATATACAAATTTAAATCAACAAGAAATCTCTAATCATTTAAGTAATTATAAAATCGGTGAATTGCTTGATTTTAAAGGGATTGTAGAGGGTATTGATAATTCAAATTTTATTATAAATACCAGTTTAGGAAAATATATTTTAACAATTTTTGAAAAAAGAATAAAAAAAGAAGATCTACCTTTTTTTATAAATTTAAAATTACATTTAGCAAAAAATGGAGTGCATTGTCCGCGCCCAATCCTTGATAATAAAGGATCAGTGATCAGTGATCTTAAAAATAAAAAATCGGCAATTGTTACGTTTTTGCAAGGCTCTACGCTAAAGCCGCGTGAGGACGGATATTATGATAATATTACTAAAAAACATTGTCGTGAAGTTGGAAAGGCCTTGGCGCATCTGCATTTGGCTGCGCAAGGATTTTTGTTGCAGCGTAAAAATGATCTTGGAATTAATGGCTTTAGAGCTTTATTTTCTAAGTTTGAGCATAGGATTGAAGATTATCAAAAAGGATTAAAACAAGAAATTTATCAAACAATAGATTTTCTGGAGGAGCGTTTCACCTATGATTTGCCTACTTGCGCCTGCCATTTAGATTTATTTGCGGATAACGTTTTTTTTGATCAAAATCAAAATTTTAGCGGTGTAATTGATTTTTATTTTGCTGCCAATGATGCATTGATCTATGATTTTGCTATAACCGTCAACGCTTGGTGTTTTGATGAAAAAAATAATTTTGATCCACAAAAATTTACTGAGCTTACAAATGGCTATAACGAGGTCAGAAAATTTTTATCGCAAGAAAAAGATTTTTTAAAAATTGCTTTGATCACGGCCAGTATGCGCTTTCTGCTGACAAGGCTTCATGACATGTTTTTCACAGATAAAAATTCTTTAGTAAAAATAAAAAATCCTCAAGAATATATAGAAAAATTACGTTTTTTTAAGGATTATTTATGGCAATAAAACATTTCTTTTTCGGTCGCGAATGTCCAATTGACAAGGCTTTAAGCGATCATGGCAATCTTGAATTAGAGCTTAAAAAAAATCATACAAATTTTAACAATATAGTTTTTGTTAACCAAATACATGGTGATAATATTTGCGTGATTGATTCGCAAGATAAAATCCATGGTAAGCAAGTCCTGCCCAAGGCGGATGGTATAGTTACTAATTTAAAAAAATTGGCAATTGCGATTGTTACTGCTGATTGTGGTGCCATTTTATTTGTTGATAATGAAAATAAAATTGTGGCGGTAGTGCATGCGGGCTGGAAGGGTGCCAAATTAGGAATAATTTCTAAAGCAGTTGCGGCTATGAAAAAGTTAGGTTCAAAACCATCTGAAATCGCAGTTTATATAGGTCCGATGATTAGACAAGATTCTTATCAAATTGATAAATTTTTTTATTCTAACTTTTTAGCGGATGATAATGATAATCAGCAATTTTTTATAAACGATCCTGTTGATTCTGATCACTATTTATTTGATCTACCTTCTTACATCAAAAAAAAATTAGCTCAAGAAAATATCATTAAAATTAGCGATATAAATATTGATACATATAAAAATTATCAACAATATGCTAGCTATCGCAAGGCTACGCATCTAGGTTTGGATAAGTGTGATAGAAATATTTCTGTGATTATAATTGATGAATAAATAAGAGGTGGTGCCTAGAGGCGGAATCGAACCGCCGACACAAGGATTTTCAGTCCTTTGCTCTACCGACTGAGCTATCTAGGCAAAAAGTGAAGCAAATATTATATAAAACTGCTTTTATTTTGCAAGAGCTGGTTTTTGCTGTTTTTTTTAAAAAATTTGTTATAATTGTCAAAATTCTACAAATTTTGATCACAATTTAATCGATAATAAAAATTTATGATCGAAAATCTTAACGATTATTCTACTTATGTAAGCTCTGCCTATATGGTTGCGGGCGTTTTATTGATGTCACTTTTAGCGGTGGTTTTACAAAAATATTTTAAGGTAAAAAGTGAAAAATAATCCCAAAAAAAGACGACTTGTTTTTATTGCGACAACCCTTGTTATTTCAGTGTTAGCGCTGGTTTTTATTATCCAGAATTTTAAAAAACAAATCGTATTTTTTTATTCGCCAAGTGAATTGCAAAATGTAAATCTTAGCAATCCGCGTCAGATAAGGGTTGGAGGGTTGGTTTTGAAAAATTCTATCACACAAATCGATGTCTTAACTACTGAATTTGTAATTAGTGATGAGATTGCTAATTTAACCATAAATTATCACGGACTCTTGCCAGACCTATTTCGCGAAGGTCAAGGAGTGATTGCAAAAGGGCAATTTGATTCAAAAAATCAAAAATTTATGGCGCAAGAATTATTGGTTAAGCATGATGAAAATTATATGCCGCCTGAAATTAAAAGAGCGACGTTGAGAGGGCGGAGGCTGTAGGATGTGATAAATTTAAAAAATTCTTGAGCAATTTGAAAATTAGGATAAAGATTAGATAATTCCTTTAATATCAAGTCGATACGCTATATATCAAAGCTTTTGCGAGTCAATAACATGTTCAAGCTTTGTTATAAAATCTTTTTTACTAAGACCTGGATTTATTGGTTCGAGAAATTTTATAGTTATGGTGCCAGATTTTTTTATCAAGAAACTTTTGCCCCAAAATTTGCCAGAATTAAGTACTGCTGGCACTACAGGAGCTTCAGTTGCCATATATAATGCCGTAATGCCAATTTGATAAGGATAATTTCCCTTATCGTCTCCATAAGGCACGCGCGTACCTTGTGGAAAAATTATGATATTATGGCCTTTTTCGAGCAAAGATTTAGCTTGTTTGATCATATCTTTCAAGGCTGAAGCGCCACCTTTGCGATCTACCTTGATACCACTCATACGTCTCACATACCAACCGTAAAACGGAATTTTTAACAATTCTTTTTTATAAATATAAGATGGATAGCGGCAAATCAAGTGAAAAATGATAGTCTCCCACATTGATTGATGCTGACAAGCTATGATACATGGGGTTTTAGGGATGGCTTGAATATTAATTATTTGATGATCAACACCTAAAATCACGCGCAGCAGCCATAATACAGATTTTGACCACAAGGCTGCACAATGATCGGCAAAAATACTGCTACGAAAGAAAATCGCTAAAGGAAAATATAAAATAATTAAGATGATGACGGTGATATAAAGCAAAATCCAAAATATAAGAGAGCGCAGATGGGCCATGAATACAGGGATTTAAGTGGTGCCGAATGTCGGATTCGAACTGACGACCTACTGTTTACAAGACAGTTGCTCTACCACTGAGCTAATTCGGCATAGGAGGGTGATTATGAAGATAATAAAAATTATTTCAAGTTAAATTTTAATTTTTATCAAGAAAAATCACCTAACTAAAAAGCCAAGCCGACCTAAATCAACTTGGCTTTTGCTTAAAGCGAAAAGTGAATTACTTTTTAGCAGCTGGAGCAGTTGCAGAAGCAGCTGGAGCAACAGCGGCTGCAGCTGGAGCAGCTTTAACAGCTTCAACTTTTTTAGCAACTTTAGCTTCAGTTTTAACTTCAACTTTAGCAGGAGCAGCAGCTGGAGCAGTTGCAGCAGCTTTAGGAGCTTCAGCATTAGCTGAGAAAGCGAACATAGAGATCGCAGCAATTACAAGTGATAATTTTTTCATAGTATCAAGAAAATGATAAATTTTAATTAAGGCCAAATTATTGCTAATCTGGTTTCTTTTCGCTGAAATTCTAAAAATTTTATTTTTTAAAACAAAAGCTAAAAAGTCAGACGAGAAAATAAGCTAGTTAAACTATTTGTAAAGATCTTTTTTGTGACAAATTATTACGATAAAACGGACAAAAATTGATTTTAAAGCCGTTTTATTTAAAAATGTATTACTTGACCATAGGCGTCTAAAACGGCTTCATGCATCATTTCTGACATTGTTGGATGGGCAAAAATGGTATGCATTAGATCCTCCTCGGTTAATTCGGCTTGTTTTGCAATCACAAAACCTTGGATCATTTCAGTTACTTCAGCACCAATTAAGTGCGCGCCTAATAATTCGCCAGTTTTTTCATCAAAGATAACCTTGATCAAGCCCTCTGTTTCAGATGAGGCAATAGCTTTGCCATTAGCTAAATAGGGGAACCGACCCACTTTTATTTTATAACCAGCATCCTTAGCTTTTTTTTCGGTTAAGCCAAGAGAGGCGATTTGAGGCATAGAATAAGTGCATCCAGGGATATTATCTTTTTTAATGGGATGTATTTTTTTAGCGTCATATTTCCCACTTTTGCTAGCAATCTTTTCAGCCGCAATAACCCCTTCATGAGAAGCTTTATGTGCAAGCCACGGAGCACCGGCTACATCACCAATTGCATAAATTCCCACCTCATCCGTTTCGAGATAATTGTTAACAAGGATACGACCTTTATCCAGTTTAACTTTTGTTTTTTCTAATCCAAGATTTTCAGTATTGGCTACGATGCCTACAGCCATAATGACTTTTTGTGCAATGATTTCTTGATTTTTGCCATTAATTTCAACAGTTGCAATGACATTATCTTTGGATTTTTTAAATGCCTTCAAGCCAGCGCCTGTAAGGATCTTGATGCCTTGTTTTTCAAAGGATTTACGGGCAATTTTTGAAATTTCTTCATCTTCAACTGGCAAAATTGAATCCGCCATCTCAATAATAGTAACCTCTGAGCCCATATTGCGATAAAATGATGCAAACTCAACACCAATTGCACCGCTACCCACAACTAATAGCGATTTAGGAAGATCTTTTGGGGTCATGGCTTCGCGATAGGTCCAGATCATGTCTCCATCGGCTTCTAATCCTTGAATTTGGCGAGCGCGAGCCCCAGTTGCGATAATAAAATTTGTCGCCTCAACTTGCGCAACTTCTTGATTTTCTTGGCTTACTGAGATTTTTTTATTACTAATAAATTTGGCAAAACCTTCAATAACTTCAATTTTATTTTTTTTCATTAAACCTGCAATGCCAGTGCTTAAGCGCTTAGAAACATTTCGTGAGCGTTCAATAATTTTAACAAAATCAAATTTGATTTCTTTAGCACTAAAACCAAATTCATCTAGTCGATGTAGTAAATGATTGGTTTCGGAGCTTTTTAATAATGCTTTCGTTGGTATACATCCCCAATTTAAGCAGATGCCGCCTAAATGATTGGCTTCGATGATTACAACTTTCAAGCCAAGTTGGGCAGCGCGAATAGCGGCTACATAACCCCCTGGGCCAGCACCAATCACGCATAAATCAAATTTTTTTGAGGCAATTGTCATATTTTTATCTTTGTCGAGTAAAATTAATTATTACTTTTATTATTTAAATAATCTTTTATAATCTATCAAAATTATACTTTTTTTATAAAAATTTGCTCAAATTTAAGCAGTTTTATGAAAAAAGGATTTATTATTATAATCATATTTCTCAAAACATCAATATGAATATCGAAATTGATCCTCTAATCAATCGAATCAAGGACTCGATGTCTTTGGTTAGGAGTTGTCTTTGAGTTGGATAAATTAAAGAAACGGCTTGAAAATCTAAATGTTAAGGCTAGTGATCCTGCTTTATGGGATGATCAAAAAGAGGCGCAATCTATACTTAAAGAAAAATCAGTTCTCGAAGATAAAATCGAGAAGTTTATTTTTATTGAAAATGGCTTAAACGATAATTTGCAATATCTTGATTTGGCCAAGCTAGAGAATGACTCGCAGCTTTTTATCGATATAGAAAAAAATCTTTCTCAATTAACTAAAAAAGCCGAGCAATTTGAGATTGAATGTTTATTTAGCGGTGAAAATGATGTTAATGATTGTTTCTTGGACATCAATGCTGGTGCTGGCGGAACCGATTCTTGCGATTTTGCTTTGATGTTGCTTAGAATGTATGAAAGATTTGCCAATCGTCATCAATTTAAAGTTGAAATTGTATCGATTTTAGACGGTGAGGAAGCTGGAATTCGTTCGGCAACGTTGAAATTATCGGGTCGTTATGCTTTTGGTTGGTTGCGCAGCGAAACAGGAGTGCATCGTTTAGTGCGTATTTCGCCTTTCAACGCCAATGATAAAAGGCAGACCAGCTTTGCATCTATATGGGTTTATCCCCAAATTGATGATAATATTGAAATCGAAATTTTGGATAAAGATTTGCGCGTAGATACTTATCGTGCTAGCGGGGCAGGTGGGCAGCACGTCAATAAAACTGATTCGGCAGTGCGCATTACTCATCTTCCAACCAATATTGTAGTGCAGTGCCAGAGTGATCGTTCACAAATAAAAAATCGTGCAGAGGCCATGAAGATGCTTAAATCAAGGCTATATGAGTTTGAAATGCAAAAAAAACTGAAGCAACAACAAGATGCCGAGGCTAGTAAAACTGATAATAGTTGGGGTCATCAGATCAGATCTTATGTGTTGCATCCGTATCAAATGGTAAAAGATTTGCGTACAGGTTTTGAGAGTGGAAACACCGCAGCGATATTGGATGGAGAGCTTGACGGTTTTATCAAATCTGCTTTGATTCCGCTAAATTCTAATAATAATTCTTAATAAAAATGCGTTGTCCTTTTTGTGGAAATATAGAAACACAAGTTAGAGATAGTAGAATTTCGGATGATGGTGAGGCTGTAAAGCGCCGTCGTTATTGTGCTGCTTGCGATTCTCGTTTTACAACTTATGAACGTGTGCAATTGCGTGAAATTATTGTAATCAAAAAAAATGGTGAGAAAAAAACTTTTGATCCAGAAAAATTGTATCGCTCAATTGAGATGGCGGTGCGTAAACGTCCAGTTTCAGAGTTACAAGTTGAAAAATTGGTTAATAATATCGTCAGGCAACTTGAAATCGAAGGCGAAATGGAAATTTCTTCGATGAAAATTGGTGAAATGGTGCTAAAATCGCTTGAAAAGCTTGATAAAGTAGCATTTGTAAGATTTGCGTCAGTTTATAAAAATTTTGAAAAACCTGAAGATTTTCAAAAATTTATCAAAATGATTGCAAAAGAGTAGCAAAATATCTTAATTTTTATTATGATGAAAAAAAAAGAGATTTTAGAATTTTATTTAGATAATGATCTTAACGAAATTATTTTTGAAAAAGAGCAAAATCACTTTTTGTTTGGTGAAAATAAAAAAATAGAAACAAAAACAAAACAATCAAAACAAGCTCAACAAAAAAACATTGTAGAGCCTATGTTATCAACATCGCAAGCACTTTCAGAATTGGCAAAAAAAGCGCAAAAAAATAGTAATAACGATAAAAATATAGCGACTGCAAATAGTGTAGATGAGGCTTCGTCGGCAAAATTTGTACCTATAAATGATATAATTGCTGCCGCAAAAAAAGCTGCTGCCGCCGCTAAAACTATAGCTGAATTGCGTAAAGCCGTTGAAAATTTTGATGGTTGTGGATTAAAAAAAATGGCCACAAATACCGTATTTAGTGATGGAAATGCTGATTCAAAAATTATGGTAATTGGCGAAGCACCAGGTAATCATGAAGATTTACAAGCTATCCCATTTTGTGGCGATAGTGGAAAATTGCTTGATGAAATGTTTAAATCAATTGATTTAGATCGTAGCAAATTTTATATCACCAATGTTATTTTTTGGCGTCCACCTGGAAACCGCCGTCCTACAGATGAAGAGTTGGCCATTTGTAGACCTTTTGTTGAGCGTCATATCCAGCTGGTTGATCCTAAAATAATTATTTTAGTTGGATCAACTTCGATGTCGGCGATTCTTGGTATTAATGATCCGGTGACAGGTGTGCGTGGCAAAGTTATCGAATATGCACCTAATTTTATGAAGCGTAAAATTAACTGTTTTGTGGTTTTTCATCCTTCATATTTATTGCGCCAGTCAGGTAAAAAAAGAATTGCGTGGAGAGATTTTTTAGTGATTGAAAAAGAGTTGCAAAAAAGTTAAGATTTTAGTTTAAGTTATGGGCTATGAAAGCTTTGTATAAGAGGATTCTTAAAAATAAAACCAACTCATTGCTAAAATTGCACAAAACAAAGAAACTAGCCAAAAACTTTTAACGACAATTTGTTCGCTAAAGCCCTTTTTTTCAAAATGATGATGAATTGGTGCCATCAAAAATATACGTTTTTTGCGTAATTTATAAGACGCAACTTGCATAATCACTGACATTGCCTCGATGACAAATAAAAGTGAAATTATAAAAAATACTGCTTCTTGTTTGATTATAATGGCTATTAAACCTAGAACCGAGCCGATTGCCAAGCTTCCTACATCTCCCATAAAAATTTTTGCGGGTTTTAAATTATACCGCAAGAAGCCAAGAATCGCGCCAATCAAAGCTGAGCAAAAGAAAATTAGTTCAGTTGAATTCTTAATATGTGGAATATGAAATTTATGCGCCGAATCGACATCTGATATGGTATAAATCATTATTGCAAGACAGATTAAATTGATGATCGCAGGTACACTAACCAAACCATCTAATCCATCAGTAAGATTAACCGCATTAGAAGTGCCAACGATTACAAATGTAACGAATAACACATACAGAAATCCAAGTTCAATATAATAGCCATGATTAATAGGTAAAAATACCTGATTGCTTGAATGTGCAGAATTAATGAATGCAAGCCAGATAAAGGCGATACCAATGATTAAAAATTGGATTACTAATTTAACGCTACCACGAAATCCTTGGGGGTTTTTATATAGCACTTTAAGTAAGTCGTCTGTAAGGCCAATTAGTGCAAAACAACTAAAGACGAATAATATTACCCAAATATATTGATTGCTTAAGTCAATGAATAAAAGTGATGACAATATTGTTGCTAAAACGATAAAAATTCCCCCCATTGTTGGGGTATTTTTTTTATTGACTAAATGTGTTGCGGGGCCTGATTCACGGATTGGTTGATGATATTTGTTTTTACTTGCAACAAAATTTATGTAAAATTTGATACTGCATGCAGCCAATAAATAAGAGGATGCAAGGCAGATTGAGAATTTTATCCAAAAATTTTCTAATAAAATTAAATTATTAAACACAAAAAAGATTAGTTAATAAATATTAAAAAAATCCACTGTTTAAAAGAAGATTTTTTAAAGATTTATATCATTAATTTTTCAATAATTTTTTCCATCTTCATACCGCGCGATCCCTTTAATAAAACAATATCGCCATCTTGTAAAAAATTTTTTATTTCTAAAGCTAAATCATCAGAATTTTTATAAATTTTATAATTATTTGTTAAAATTGATACATTTTTGCTCATTGCTTCACCCGCTAATAACACGAAATCAATCTTATATTCATTCAAGAAATCAAGTGTCTCTAGATGCAATTGATCAGATTGTGCGCCAAGCTCAAACATATCACCCAAAATTGCTACTGTACGCTTTTTATTAAGAATCTTCTTCGATTCGCTTAAATAATGTAAGCCGGCTTTCATTGACGCAACATTGGCATTGTAGCTATCATCGATTAGCGTAATTTTTTTATTGTCAATATTTAATTCAATAATTTGCCCGCGACCCTTGCCAGAGTTGAGATTTTTCATGCTATCCAAAGATTTTTGAAGATCAATATCAAATAAATCAAGGCATGCAACTGCAATAAGTGAATTATTAATAGTGGCTTGATGTGTAGTGGAAATTTTATAAGAAATTATGGTATCATTTTTTGTTTTTGCCTCGACGAGTGATTGATTAAAGCTAAGTGTTTCTAGGTTTAAAAGGCGATAATTGCTTTGGTTATTTTGTCCAAAAAATAAAATATTTTCTTTTTTTATATTAGCTAAAATTGCACGTTTTTTAAGAAAATCATAATATTTATTATCACGATTAATCAGTGCAAATCCTTGTTGATTAAGGCCTAAAAAGATTTCAGATTTTGCTAAAGCGATTTCTTCTTCATTGCTAAAATTACCTATGTGAGCGGGGGCAATTGTGGTGATAACGGCAATATCAGGTTTTGCCAGCTTGGCTAGATGTTCAATTTCTCCTAGATGATTCATACCCATTTCTAGGATAATAATTTCACAATCAATGGGGATATTACAAAGAGTAAGCGGTAGGCCAAAATGATTATTGAGGTTGCCTGTCGTAGCATAAGTTTTTCTTTGTGAACTGAAGGCGATTTTTAAGATTTCTTTTACTCCGGTTTTTCCAACGCTTCCAGTAATGCCAATAACCTTTGATTTAGTCCGTGCGCGAGCATATTGAGCCAATAAATTTAGTGCCAAAAAACTATCTTTAACCAGAATTAAATTGTGATTTTTTATTTTTTCAAAAAGATGTGAATCGTTGATAATAGCTACTTCGCAACCAATAGAAAAAGCTTGTTCAACAAAATTATGCCCATCATTATTTTCACCTTTTAGTGCAAAAAAAGCCTTATTTACTTGCGCCTTACGACTATCAATCACAATCTCATCAACATTAATTGATGAAGATAGATTATGCTGCAAAAGTACGTCTTTTAAGGCTTCAAGAAGATCAGTTTTATTAAATAACATAATTTTTGATTTCATTATCTTCGAACCTAGCGCCAATTTTTTGAATAATTTTTGAAGCAAGAAAATTACCAATATGAGCGGATTTTTCTAGTGAAAAATTATTGATAATACCAAATAAAAATCCAGCAGCAAAACAGTCGCCAGCGCCAGTTGTATCGACTAATCTATCAATTTTTTCTGCTGCTAGAGTGATTAATTTTTCTACCTGAAAAACTGCGCAGCCCTTATCACTTCTGGTTATAACGGCAGTTAAATTTTTGTTAGAAATAAAAAATTCTTGTAATTTGGCAAAATTATTTTCTTCGATATCTTTAAGGCTTAACAACTCTTTTATTTCATTTTCATTGGCAAATAAAATATCCAAATCATTTTTGATGAGATCAAGAAAATCCTGCTTATGACGTGCTACACAAAACAAATCTGATAATGTAAAAGCGATTTTACAATTTTGTTTTTTTGCTAAAGAAATCGCTTTTTTTAGAGCAGAAATTGTTTGCGGCTGATCCCATAAATAACCTTCTAAATAAAGGATTGCACAATCTTTAAAGGATTCGAGTTTGATATCATCTTCAGTGATTTCAGAAGCGCAGCCGAGATAAGTACACATTGTGCGTTGGGCATCTGGGCTTAACAGAATAAAGGATTGTGCCGATTTTTTAGAAGAAAAATCTTGCGAGATAAAATGCACGCCACTATTTTCGATTTCGCTGATGAATTTTTTGCCAAAATCATCCATACCAACTTTGCCAATAAAGCTACAAATGGCACCCAATTGAGCCATTGCTGTGATTGTATTGGCGGCCGATCCTCCGCAAGTAATTTTCTGAAAAGATAATCGTGATAAATTTTGTGCAGAACCTTCGTCAATTAAAGACATTGAGCCTTTGATCAAAAAATTTTCTTTTAAAAAATCGTCGTCAATGCTTGACACGATATCGACAATGGCATTGCCAATTCCTAATATTTTTTTCATTCGTGAATAATATGATTAATTTGTAAATTGTTGCTAAAAATTGATTTTAGTTTTTCTTCTATACCCCATGGAGCATTGATAATAAACAATCCGCACGCATTCATTTTAGAGTTTTCATTTTTTTGATCAATTAAAATCAAATGTATCATTTTATTAAATTTTAGTGAAGACATTTTTTGATAAAATTCTTGCAAAATTTTTTGCTCATTTTCTTTATTGATAATAGGGTGCCACACCAGATAAACACCATGTGCAAAGCGTTTTGCGGCATCGGTTAATGATTGAATAATATTATTATAATCCTTACTAATCTGATCATGGTTTTTTTCGAAAGCGGGATCAATTAAGATTAGGCCACGACGCTCTATTGGGGGCAGTTTAGACCTTAATAAATCAAAACCATTTTCATTAAGATATTCGGTATTTTTTGCGCCAATAATATTTTTTCTAAGCTGTTGATATTCGATTTTATTGATTTCGGCAAATATCGCACGATCAATATCGCGCAAAAAATATTTGATAATATAAGGCGAGCCTGGATAAAATTTTAGATTAGTCTTAATATCGGCGCCGCTGTTGATTCTGAAGAGAATTGAGAGATATTCTTTAACAAGAAAATCTTGCGAATCGCAATTTTGCAAGAAATTTTTTATACCCATAAAAGCCTCATTGGTCTTGAGTGCTTCTTGTGTTTGCAAATCGTATTTTGCTATGCCTGCATGAGTATCAATTATTAAAAATGCAGAATCTTTTTGACGTAATTTTTCGAGGCAAAAAATTAAAGTGAGATGCTTAAAAACATCAGCAAAATTGCCGGCGTGATAGATATGTTTGTAATTCAATTTTTAAAGATTTAATGCAATTTTAACCAAAAAACCAGCCGGTAATTATATAATTTAACAATAATATAGTGATCGATGAAGCTACTACGGCATTGGTTGTGGCTATACCAACCCCTTCAGCGCCACCTTTAGAATTATAGCCAAAATAACAACCCATAATTGAAATCACTGCGCCAAAAAATGCCGCTTTAGTAAGGCCTGAAATAACATCCATTTTTTCAAGAAATTTAAAAGTGCTGCTAATATATGGCCCTTCAGAGAAGCCTAGATTGTGCACACTTACTAGATATCCACCCATTACACCAATAATATCTGCTACCAAAACCAATAAGGGCAACATCAACAGGCCAGCAATAAGACGCGGAGCGATTAGATATTTAAAGGGATTTGTTGATAAAGTGCGCAAAGCGTCGATTTGTTCGGTGACGCGCATGGTGCCAATTTCGGCGGCCATCGATGCGCCAACGCGTCCAGCTACCATTAATCCTGCTAATACAGGACCTAGCTCGCGGGTGATTGATAATACTACAACTGTGGCGATAGTACTCTCGGCGTTAAAGCGTGAAAAACCTGAATAGCTTTGCAAGGCTAAAACCGCGCCGCTAAAGATGGCTGTAAGGCCCACCACTGGCAGCGAAAAATAGCCAATACGCATAAATTGGCGTAAAATTAATTTTGGATAAAATGGTGGCGTAACGCAATGACGCGCAGCATTAAATGCAAAAATAGCCAAATCTCCGATGCGGCTTAAATATTCAAGTGTAAAAGATCCCACTTTGCTTAGAACCAATAAGCTCTTGCGTTTTAGGTGCCTATAAATCATTGTCAAAATACTTGAAAGAAAATAATATTTGCTATATTATTCAATCTAAATTCAAAAGTAAATCTTTTGTAAAAAAGATTATTTTATTAAATTTTTTATTTAAGAAATTGTATTTTAAAAATACAAAATTGCTTGAAAAAGGCAAAATCATTTGATGTTTTTTGTTTTTTTATCGATATTCTCCTAAATTATGCCAAAATTTTCAGAAACCAAAATCCTGCCTTATGAAGCAAAAAAAATTCATGATTTAGTGATGGATATTGAAAAATATCCACAATTTTTGCCGTGGTGTAAACAAATACGCATTGTTGAAACAAAATCTGATTGTGAAATTATCGCTGATGTTTTGGTAAGTTTTAAAAATTTTTTAGAAAAATATCGTTCGCAAATTAAATTTGGAAAAGACGATCTAGATGTTTATTTTGTTGAGACTAGAGCAATTGATGGGCCATTTAAAAATCTTTTTAGTACTTGGAAAATTAAAATTATCGATAAAAATAGCTGCGAAGTAGAGTTTTTTATTGATTTTCAGTTTAATTCATTTTTGTTGGAAAAAATGATCGGCGTTATCTTTGAGAAAGCAGCTCTAAGAATGATAAAATCATTTGAGGATAGGGCAGAGCAACTTTTTAGCCAAGATTGATATTCATTGGCAAAACAACCATTGTCTTACCTTTGTTATGCAATCTGCGTTGCATTATATAAGCGGTATGGTTATATAATAATTGTGACAAGATTCCTTCATTATCAAAAATAAATTTTGTGCCAAAAAAAGTAGTATTTGGATAATCTTTAATCACGCGATCAGTGAGTTGTGTTAGTTTCTCTATAGTATCGGTGCCATATCCAACATAAGATTTGGCAAAGCGACCATGTGCATTGCAATAATTGCGGTATTTGCGCAGCGTTTCTTTTGTGCGTCTGCGCATTTCGCGCCATTTTCTTTCTTCGCTGAAAGTATTAGAATCAAGCTCTCCTACAGTAACAAAAATAAAATTTTTAAAGATCGATGGAAATAATTTTTTTATTTCAAGCAGGCAATTCATGCCGCTGCCAAAGGTTTGATCCACAATGATTGCGGCCGTAGGAGCGTTTTTATCAATTTCATGAACCATTGCGATATCAGCAATATTACCATAATTTGCAAATTGTTTTTCATTTTTCTCTAAAGCGATTTTTAAGCGGCGATAAAGATATTTGATTATGAGTCCGATGCCGATGGATACTGAGGTAATAAGAATTGTGATCCAGCCACCTTCGTAGAATTTTTCAAATGTAGTGATCACTAAAATGCCAAAACATACAATAAAACCAATGGTTGCCACGATAAATTTTCTTTGCCAATGCGGTTTGCGACGATGACGAGCCCAATAAATAAGCAGTCCTAGCAATGACATTGAAAAAGTTATAAACACATTTATACTGTATAATACTACTAAGATTCTAACCGCCCCGCCAGTGATCAACAGGGTTGCGATAGCGCCAAGAGTCATAAAAATAATTCCGTTTTTTACAACTAGGCGGCTAGAAAGTGAGCTAAATGATCTTGGCATCCATTCATCACTAGCCATATTTGCTACAACTTGAGGGCCCGCAAGCAAGCCAGCATTGGCAGCAACTAAAAGTAGTCCAGTTTCAAGTAGTAATACAATTGGTACAAAAAATTGACCAATTTCAATATCACCAATCACCCAATTTTCAGTCATAATATAAAAAACGGTAGCGTTGAGCGTTTGTCCGTCTGTTTTGGTGACTCCCCATAATAAATACAACAAAATGATGCCCGCAGCCATAAAAGCAAGTGAGATCGAAAGTAGTAACATCGTGATTTTAGCGGTTTTAACTCTTGGTTCGGATAAAGTATTAACATTGTTGGATACGGCCTCGAGACCGGTATAGGTGCCTCCTCCCATCGAAAATGCTTTTAAAAATAAAGATAATACAAAAACCAATCCCACCGAATCGCTTAAATCATGGGTTTCGCGCATTGCATTAGGTATGAGTTCTGCGATTCCATAATGGTGGGCAAAAATACCGTAAATAATCAGCGAAACATGAGTGAGGATAAATCCCAGAAAAATTGGCAATAAAAATTTGATAGATTCTTTCATGCCGCGCATATTTAAAAAAGCTAGTAATATCACTAGAATCACCGCCATTGTTAGTTTGAGCGATTGAAACTCAACAGGAAAAAAACTAAACATCGCATCAATTCCGCTGGCAACTGAAATTGAAATTGTTAATACGTAATCGATGATTAGTGCAGAGCCAGAAACTAGGCCGGCGTAAGGTCCAAGCAATCTAGTAGCCACACGATAACCACCACCACCATTAGGGAAAAGCTCGATAACTTGGGTATAAGCGTAAGAGATAATAAAAACGGTAAGAGCCGTTGCTATTGCTAAGTAGATAGCTAATTCTTCATGTGAGCCAAGTGCTAAAAATGCCTCTTCAGGACCGTAACATGAAGATGAGATGCCATCTGCGCCGAGCCCAACCCAAGCCATAAAAGCAATGAGTGAGATGCTTTTGCGCGTCTCTGTATCAAATGGATCGCGCGGTTTGCCGAATAAAAAGTTTCTTAATCTAAGCATTTTTTACTTTTTTCATAAATTCGGCAATTAAATCAGGTGATTTTTTGCCGCGTTCTCTTTCAAGGCTAGAAGACACATCCACCATAGTGGCATGAGTTGTTTTTATGGCCTCAAGCACATTTTGTGGATTTAATCCGCCAGACAAAAACCAATTTGGTTGCCTGCTGCAATTTAATGGTTTTTGCCAATTTTTTGCTGTTTTCTGATCAAAAACAGGCAATTTTTTGGCAATTATAGTAGTTTTTTTTAATAAATCATCAAAATCTTTTAGTAGATTCCAATCAAAATTTTTGCCAGAACCAGCTTGATTATTATCATAAAGAAAAATATCGGCAATATCAATAAAATCAAGACTTTGTTGCAGATCTTGCTGATTATTGATAGAAAATGCCTTGATAATTTTTACCTCAGGAAAATTTTTTTTAATAGCAAAAATTTGTTCTTTATCCTCTGATCCATGTAGTTGAAAATATTGGGGCTGTAGATTCTTGGCGATTTCTTGTAAAAAATCCAAAGAGGCGTTAATTGTTACTGCAACTTTAGAAATATCACTTGGAACAAGTGCGGCAAGCTCTTGAGCCTGATTTATGTCAACATTACGCGGAGAGTTTTTGTGAAAAACAAAGCCAATAAAATCAGGTTTATATGCAATTGCGGCCAATAGGGATATGGGTTCATAAAATCCGCATAATTTTACCTTTATTGGGTTTTTCATGATTATAATTTAAAACCCGGAGGAAGGGGGATGCCGCTAGTGGCTGCCTTGATAGATGCTGACGACCCATCATCAGACTTTTTTTTGGCATCATTAAAAGCCGCAATGATAAGATCTTCGAGGATTTCTTTTTCATCTTTATTAATAAGGGATTCGTCAATAGTGACTTTTTTTGCAACACCAGCGCCACTAATTAACGCTTTAACCATTCCGCCAGCAGAAGAGCCTTCAAAATCGCTATTAGCAAGATCTTCTTGGACTTTTTGCATTTTTTTCTGCACTTCTTGCGCTTGTTTCATTAAAGATTTTATATCCATTTTTTTAAATTTATTTATTACTAAATCGCTTAAGCAAAAAAGCCAAAGCGCGAAGCGATGACCTGCAATTTATGACTTAATCTTTGTCTAATTCTTGTCAAAAAGCTTGATTTGTCAATATTTTCTTGTGCAAAAAGCGAATATTCGAAATTTTGATGATTTTTTAGCTCGATATTTAAAGTAGCGATTTTTGATCCCTTGGCAATAGGGGCTTGGATTGGACCATTATAACTAACCTTAACTTTGATAGTGTTAAGATCTTCATCGCGCGGCAAGTTGAAAGAGATTTCTTGATTGGCAAAAACTTCGATCTCATTTTTATTTCCCATCCATGTTTTTAGCTTGGCTATAGGCTTGTTTTTTTCAAATAAAGTTAGTTTTTTATATTTATCAAAACCATAGTCAAATAATTCAGTGATAATGGCAGAGCGTTGTCGTGGCGTGCGAGTTTTATTGACAACTGCAATCAAACGACGATTATTGCGCTTAACACTGGCAACAACGCCATAGCCGCCATCGCCCGTAAAACCTGTTTTGCCGCCAATTACACCATCGTAATTTTTTTGAAATAATGGATTGTGATTATATTGCTTGATGTCGCGATAAGTGAATTCGTGGATAGAAAGATATTGTGCATATTGTGGAAAATCTTGATAAATATGCAAAATGACGGTTCCAAGGTCGCGCAGACTCATATAATGGCCTTCTTGATTAAGTCCGTGCGGATTTTGAAAATGGCTATTTCTGAGGCCTAATTCATGTGCCTTAAGATTCATCAAGGCGACAAATTTATCGATACCGCCAGCAGTGCTTTCGGCTAAGGCAATCGAGGCGTCATTACCGGATACCGCAAGCAAACCTTTGATTAATTCTTCAATCGAAACCACGTCGCCGTAATTTAAAAACATCGTCGAACCACTTTTACGCCAAGCATCTTTACCAATTAAACATTGATTATCAAGTGACACGCGACCTTGTTTTATTTGATCAAAAACTACATAGGCAGTCATGATTTTGGTCATCGATGAAGGTGCCAGACGTGTATCGGCATTTTTTTGTAGCAACACTTCTTTGGTGTCGTAATCCATTAAAAAATAAAAATCAGCACTACTAATAGCGGGAAATTCAGCGCGAATTGAAGGTTTATGATTGTTGATTTTAAGTTCTGAATTTATCTGCGAATCATCAATTTTATTGATCGCAATTGCTTTGTGAGATTTTTTTTCGGAAATTTTTATTGGCTGCTTAGAAGATTTTTTTACGGTATGTTTTTCTGTTTTGGATTCTGCTGCCAATGCGCTTGTATAAAGAACTAAAAGCAGTAATATATTTAAATAAATAAAGATTTTTTTCATTGAACAAATCTATTGATTTACAGAAGTATTTTTATTTTGAGATAAATTTCGCTCAATGATTTGTAGAGCGATCGATTTTTTAATCATATCCTCTTGCGAAGATATTTTATTATCATTTTGTGTTTTATTTTTTTCTTTTTCAATAACAGAAACATCTTCTGCAAAAATTTGAGACAGTTTCTGCTGTTTGCGTAATTCTTTTTGTTCTTTTATTAAAGTTTGACTAATGTTGATATCGTCTTGAGTGCGAGAATTATTGATATTATCGATATTTTTTTGTAGAATGTTGTTTCCTGCTAAAAAATATTGCTTATCGTCAAAACCAGATTTAACGCCATAAAAATCTTTTGGTGGAATTTGAATCGAATCAAATTCTAATCCTGCAAATTCAAAGGCGCTGTGGTTTTTAGTATCGTAATTGACATCAAACATATCATCAGGAAATTTATTCACAGATTGTTGCTGCGTAGGATCAATCGGCTTTTCTTCTGATACCAAAAAAGCATTTTTTGAAGAATTATATGTATTGTAATCGGCATTTTGAATTTCTTTTGGAGTATTTTCAAACATTTCTTGCCGTTTTTGTTGTATTGACATCACTTGTTGCCCATATTTTTTTTTGAAATTATCATTGGCAATGCTGTTAAATTTTTTGGTAGGCGTGCAAGCGGCAAAAAATAAAAATAAAATTGTGAGAATTTTTTTTTGTAAAGACATTATTTTTTTATGATAATCGCTTTAAATCCCGCATTTTCAAAGGTTTGGATCGTTTTCAATGCTTGTTTTTTATTTGCAAAAGGACCATTTAAAACGCGATAAACTATTTTTTCACCAATTGCCGCCTCTTCAATTTTCATGGTTTTTTTGGTGGCTTGTTCGATTTCTTGGGCTGAATTTTTTGCATGTTGCATTATCGAAAATGATCCAGTTTGTACAAAAAATTCTTTACGATTTTTAGTTGGTGACACTGGCTTTTCATCTTTAATTTTAGGGGCTTTTGGAGATTTTGCGGATTTTTGTTTTATTGAATTATCTTCTTCGTCAATATTTAATTCATATTCAATTGTTTTATTTTTTTTTGACGCTACAACTCCAGCAGTTTCGCTTTCTTGTGGGGGGGGGTTGGTTTTTGTTGTTGCGATAATTGGCGCAGAAATTTTTTCTACTTCTGGCGCAACAGGAGTTTGCATAGTGTCTTGAAGTGCTTCAACGGATGTTCCGGCGTATTTATTGCGAATAATTTCTTGTTGTGACGTCGGGGTTTTTTGTTCAATTGTTTCTAATTTATCTTCGGTGAGATTGCCTTGATCCGCTAGAGCCTGAACGTTTAGCTCAGGTGTACGCATTTTTACAGAATGTGGTTTTCCTTTAAGATCAACAATGCGAATTTTTGTATTTTTATCAGAAGAATTATTTTGCGTAGAAGAGCAAGAGGTAAGGCTTAAAGCTATAAAAGCTATTAAGAAAAAATGGATTATTCTGTGAAAGAAATTTGTCATTTTTTGTAAAAATTTTTTTGAAAAATATTAGTAAATATTTCTTATAATGATACAAAAAACAACAACAATTTTATAAAATTATCAACAAATTATCTTCCGCGTCCATGTTGTCTTCCGGCAGCTTGTTCTTGAGCTTCAATCATACTAACCCAGAAGCCTTGTCTACCACGCTTATTAATGATTTGCGCGGACTGAATCAGATAAGTTAATTTCTGACCCAAGATCATCGAAGTCCAAAAACCAATTGGTTTGACAATATCCACAATGTTAACTTTTTGCATTTCTTCTTTTTCGAGCTCTTGTTCTTTTGAAGCGATTAATTCGTAATTATTTTGTTGTAATGGTTTGCCAATTTTATCAGCACGTGTAGCAGAATGTGCTTTTGGAATCTCATCTAATTTGCGCAATAATTCTTCATCTTCTTTGTTGTATTTTTTGATATTTTCGCGTTTAAAAATTTTGGTATTTTGTCTGAGTTTTTTATAATTTTTTCGTGCAAAATGAATTAAAATCGCAAAAATTATGCGTACAGATAAAATTACGCAAAATACGATCGCAAAAATCGCAATCAAAAGTGGTAAAGCATTTTTGGTGGCTATAAAAAAATCATTCATATTTATTTACATTCTTCTTTTAATCGAAAATATGCCTTGCTAAAACCTATAAGTGAATATGTATCTTGAAATGTAATATTATCGCGTGTAAGTCCGCTAATAGTCATTTCGTCACTTTTTTGCATTTCTTTAATAATATCGATATCATCATTTGAATTATCAGCCCATGCTACAGCCATATATGGAAAAAGATAGAATTTTTTTGATCCAAATGATATTTCTACATCAGAAGTAGCTTTGTAGATAAAGCCTGAAGAGGTGGTAATTTCGTCGGCATCATTGGGTATGTTGGTAACTAGAAAATACGGCTCGCCGCGTAATAGATGATCTTGTGTACGAATTATTGGTGTTGAGGCGATGTAGCAAACTTGGCGCCCTTTGCGGCTGGTTTTAAATAAAGTCCAATCCCAAAAACTGGTGCGCAAATTACTGTCTTGTGGCTGAATAGGGATTTGAGCGACATCTTCTTTAGATAAAATTTGTGCATAAGAATTAGATATATTTAGTATAAAAAACAGCGTTAAAAAGGCTAAATAGCCAGTTTTAGCAAGAATTGAAGGTGTTTTTTTATAAAATATATTAATCAAGGCCATATTGACTTTTTTATAGTTTTGTTAATAATGGCGGCAAATAATTTTTATTGCAAAATATTTTATTAAAAATGTCAGAAGAAATTTTACATTCAAGTCATAATAATCATATCACATCAGATGCGGCACCGCATTCTGCTTCTCAGATAGTGTCGGAAATGCCAGATTCTCAAGTTGCAGAGCATCTAGCGTCGGGAGGTGAGCATGATGCACACACTCCATTAAGTCAATTTGAAGTCAAAAAAATTTTTGATTTACAGCTTGGATCATTTGATATCAGTCTTACAAATTCCTCGCTTTACATGATTATTGCCACTTTTCTAGCAATAATTTTTATGCATTTAGCTACTTCAAAAAAATCATTAATCCCTTCTAAATTGCAGGTTGTTGCTGAATCAATCTATAATTTTGTGATTGATATGGTAAAATCAAGCATCGGCAGCGAAGGTAATAGATTTTTTCCATTAATTTTTTGTCTATTTATTTTTATTCTATTCTGTAATTTATTAGGTATGACGCCATATTCATTTACTTCAACTAGCCAAGTGGCGGTTACATTATCTTTGGCGGTGGTATCTTTTATTGCGGTTACAGGATTTGCAATTTGGCGCAATGGAATTGGCGGGTTTTTTCATATGTTTTTACCGAGCGGAGTGCCTTTATTAATGGCTCCCGTAATTTTTCTGATTGAGTTTTTTTCATTCCTGATTCGTCCGATTACGCTTTCGGTTCGTCTTTTTGCAAATATGGTGGCGGGGCACGTATTGCTTAAGGTGGTGGCAGGTTTTATTATCTCACTTGGTTTTTTAGGGGTATTGCCTTTTGCTTTTAATGTGATTATGATTGGCTTTGAAACCTTTGTTGCTGTGCTTCAAGCCTATATTTTCGTAGTGTTAGTCTGTGCTTATTTAGCAGAAGCAACGCGCGCACATTAATAATTTTATCGAATTTGATCTTAGCTTATTTGGGGTCGAATATGTTGAAAAAGATGCATCACAGCCGGAAAATTGGCAAAAAATAAGCAGATGAATTTGGTCCATAAAGGCCAAAAAAGCATGAAAATGCTAAATATAAACTTTAATTTTTTAAAAAAATGGAATTAGTGGCTCTTAAATATATCGGCGTAGGCTTGTGTGCAATCGGCATGGCAGGCGCGGCTCTTGCAATTGGAAACATCTTTTCAGGCTTCTTTAGCAGCTTGGCAAGAAATCCTTCTGCTGCAAGTAAAATCGAAAAATATATCTACATTGCTGTAGGTCTAGCTGAAGCTATGGGTATCTTTGCGGTACTTCTTGCTTTTTTGATTTTGTTCTCAAAATAATTGAAAAATTGTCGGTAAGTCGCTATTTAAGGGCTTGCCGACATAATTAATTTATAAAATGCCTCAATTTGATTTTAGCACATATGGTGCACAAATATTCTGGTTTGCCCTTTGTTTTGGGGTGCTATATTATTTTATGCATAATGTAATTTTGCCAAGAATTCGCAATATTATCGCTGAAAGAAAAGCTATTGTTGGTGCTGATCTGGCCTCGGTTGCAACTCTTGAAGAATCCATCACCGAGCTTAGATTGCAATCGGATAATTTGAGCTTACAAGCTAATTCAAAATATAAAACGGCAATGGAAAATGCCGTTAAAGATGCCACTAAAGCACGCGAAAAGGCTATAGAAGATTTTAAAATAAATGCTGAAAAAATGGTGCAAAAATCACATGAAGAAATTGCCAAAATTTCTCGTGACGCTCAAGATAAAAGCTTAGTTGCGGCCCAAAAATTAGCAGAAATTACTGAAAATAAACTTTTAAATTTTTAATCCATGTTTGATGAAAAATTCTGGTTAGCGATAGCCTTTTTTACATTTATAGCTTTAATTTTTAAATATGCTTTTCCACTAATATTGGCGCAGCTTGATGCTAAATCAAAACAAATTGCTGAAGAGATTTTGGCGGCCAAAGAAGCTAAAGAAAAGGCAAAATATTTATTAGAATCTGCAGAAAGGCATTATCAAGAGGCTGTGGCTTTTGCAGATAAATTATTAAAAGATTCTGCGACTGAATCGCAAAAATTTTTAATTGAATCACAAAAGGCTTTGGAAAGTGAGATCGCTAAAAAAATGGATTCTTTAAATATGCGTATCAAGCAAGAGCAAGATATGGCACTGCGTGAAATGAAAACCGTTATTATTGCATCTGCAATCAAAAAAATCGAACAAAATTTGCAAAATGCGCAAAAAAATCAACTAGATTCGGCGGTTAGAAAGGCGGCTGACAATATCAATAAAATGGTGCATTAATAAATCATTCATGAAATTTACTCTGGCTTGGCTTAAAGAATATCTAAAAACCGATGCAAGCGTTGAAGAAATTTGCGCAAAGCTTACTGCTATTGGCTTGGAGGTTGAGTCGTGTGAAGATCTGGCAAAGTCACTAAAATATTTTAGTGTTGCCAAAATTATAGAAGCTAGGCAGCATCCTGATTCAAACAAGCTTAAAATTTGTCAAGTGGAGGTGGCGGCGGGCCAGATTTTGCAGATTATCTGTGGTGCTGCCAATGCCAGAAGTGGTATTAAAGTGGCTTATGCACCGATTGGCGCGGTTATCCCCGTCAATCAAATGGTGATTAAAAAAGCTAAAATTGCTGGTGTTGAAAGCAATGGCATGTTGTGTTCGTCGCAAGAATTGGGTCTTGGCGAAGCAGATGAAGGTATTATCGAGATTGACGATCAATTTGTAATAGGGACAAAAATTATCGATATTTATAATAAATCAGACGCAATTATTGAAATAAATGTTACCCCAAATCGCGGTGATTGTTTGGGTGTATATGGGGTGGCGCGTGATCTTGCTGCCGCTGGTTTGGGTGAATTGCTAAAGCCGAATTTTAAACAAGTTGTTGCCAATTTTTCTTCACCAATAAATATCTATAATAATGCCCACCAGACCTGTAATTTTGCAGCTTTTAGGCATATCAAAAATATCAAAAATTCTCAATCTCCAAAATGGCTTAAAGATAAACTTGTTTCGATTGGCATAAATTCTATATCAGCAGTGGTTGATATCACTAATTATGTGATGTTTTGTTTAAATCGGCCGATGCATGCTTACGATGCCTCTAAAATCAAGGGCAAAATTGATATTCGTTTAGCAAAAAATGGTGAAAAATTTATTTCACTTAAAAAAGATGAGTTTTTACTTGATGAAAAAAACCTGATCATTGCCGATGATGAAAAAATCTTGGGATTGGCTGGTATTATTGGGTCAAGCAACTCATCTTGCGATAATGATACTACTGAAATTTTGCTTGAATCGGCATATTTTGATCCTGTAAATATCTCGCAAACTGGTCGCAAGCTTAATATTTTAAGTGATGCACGTTATCGTTTTGAGCGTGGCGTTGACTTGGCTTCGTGCCTAGAGGGGATTGAAATGGCAACGACTCTGATTCTTGAAATTTGTGGTGGTCAAGCAAGTCAAATAAAATTTGTCGAAGGAGCGGCAATATTAAATAAAAAAATCGATTTTGATTTAGAAGAAATTGAAAAATTAATTGGTCTCGAGGTGCCTAGTGATATTGCTCTACGGATTTTAGAAAAATTACAATTTATAGTTGAAAGAAAATCTGAAAATAAAGTTTTAGTGCAAATTCCTTCGCATCGCCATGATATCGCTATTTCTCGCGATCTAGTTGAAGAAATTACTAGAATTTATGGTTATGATCAAATTAAACCGCAAGCGCTAGAAATTGAATCGCCAGATTATTCTACAACAAATGTTGATAAAGTTCGATATCTATTGATGTCAAGGGGTATGACAGAAAATATCAATTGGTCATTTTGTGATCATAATTTAGTTGAAGTTTTTACCGCAATTAATCCGCAATTAATGCTTGTCAACCCAATCAGTGCCGATATGGATCATATGCGTCCAAATTTATTAATTGGCCTGCTTAAATCTTATCAAAAAAATTATTTGCGTGGATTTGTTAATTTATCGTTTTTTGAAATTGGCAAGGTTTTTTTAGCTATTGACGAAAAGTCTCAATTGCAGATGATTAGCGGCTTGAGAGCGGGGCAGAATAAAGAAAAAAATCATTACAATGATCAGCGCAATTTTGATATTTTTGATGTTAAAAAAGATATTTTTGATTTATTAGAAATTTTTGGTCTTAAAGCCTCAAGCTTACAAATCACTAATGTTGATGCTCCAAAATATTATCACCCGCATCGATCAGCAGTGCTTAAATTAGGAAAAAACATTATTGGATATTTTGGCGAGATTCATCCTAAAATCACTAAATTATTCGATTTAAAAGTCACAATTAATGCTTTCGAGGTTTTTGTTGATAATTTACCAATGCAAAATGGTGCCAAAGCTAGCAGCAAAAAGCTTTACATAGCTAATGATTTACAACAAGTTGAGCGTGATTTTGCCTTTTTGCTAGATAAAAATCAACAAGTGGGTGATCTGATTAAACAAATTGAGGCCGCAGATAAACAGCTAATTAAGCAAGTTGAAATTTTTGATATTTATAGCGGAAAAAATATCGCTGAAGAAAAAAAGTCAATCGCATTAAGAGTGGTTATACAGCCACTTGAAAAAACTCTTACTTCGCAAGAAATTGATGTAATATCCGCTAAGATAATTGAAGCAGCGGCTAAGCTTGGTGCTGTTTTGCGATAAATTAATAGATAAAATAATAAATATTTTTAAGATATCTAAATTTAAATTAACTAAAAACTCAACGAATTATGATATCTACATATCAAGAATATATGTCATTTTTACAAGAAAACAGTATTTTATTGATACAAAACGCAATCTTATTTTTTAGGTTTGCTTTTTTTTGTGGAAAAAAATCTTAAATCCTTTTTTAATTGGCCTAAAATAATTTAAGAAAAAAATGCTTAAGAGTCTGCCAAGATTAAATTTACCAGGGTTGTGGACTGATGGAGAGTTAGTGCTGTCTGTTGAAGATGCTGAATATGAATTGATGCGTCATAAAAATACCAAGTCTCAAGATGGTCTCTGGCCTTCGTTTTTTGATATAAGGCTTCTTGAATTAAGTTTAAATAATATCTATTTCTGTGATAATGAAGAAACAATAAGGCAGAAACTAGCAAAGAAAAAAATAAATGTCGCACCTAAAAATATCGATTTTATAGACTTTATTCATGAAATTTGCAGAGTTATAAAACCTTATGATATTAATGATATTGTTCAAAGTGAGAAATTAGTTGGATATATAATTAATTTTTATTCACTAAATCGACGGGCAAAAACAGAAAATCCAATAAATTTTCCACTAATTGTTGCGTTTAACTTAAAAAATGTTGATTTTATTGATTTATTGCGACCTGAATATAAAAGACTTAAACAGTCCGATGGAGGATTATTTTTGATTAAAGATGATATAGATTTTTTATTTGCCGCGAGATTATTATGCGAAACTTATTGTAAATTATTAAGATATGAAGTAGTTCTATCAGAGTTAAGTAAGAAGGATCGCAAAATTTTAGGTGATGAGTTTTTTGCTAAGCAAATAAGTGATTTAGCTTCTGACTCGCAAATTTATAGTGATAATAAGATTTCTTCCGTAGTTGCGGTTAGAGCTGTAGAAAAATTCTTAGAAACAGAGAAATTCATTAATTTATCATAAAAAAATGATGATTATTTTTAATTATAACAACTAAAAATTTAGATAAAATTTATGTCAAGAAATCTCTTGGATCCATCAAATTCATTATCGGAAAAAGTATTGGAAAAAGATGAAATTAAAGCATCTTTAACAGGAACTCCTAGTCTTATAGGAAATTTAAGACATTTCTTAAATAAAGGGGATTGTTCGAGATTTAGATCTTTTTTAGAAGCAATTATTGATATACAAAATACATCTCAACCCCAACCCAAACAAGAGAAGCGGTCTAGTTTTAAGTTGCCTTTCCAATCAAAAAAACAAAAAGAGCCAGAAGTGACAAAATTAAAAATTAAAGATGAGGATGAGACAAGGAGTTTGCTCTATGAGCTTGCTCTGAAACATATTGGATATCTTGGTACCGAGGCTGAGGGTGCGTCAAATAAAAAAACGCTAATTAGCTTGATTTCTGACTGCAATTTATTAATGCCTGGACAGGTTGAAGAAATAAGCAAGATGGTTGATAAGGTTAAAAAATTACATATAGATTTACAATTGGCTACTTCGATAAAACAAGGGAGTGTAAGTTATGATGAACAAAAAAGATCTTACATAATTAGAGATGGTGCGCAAATTCTTGGTGAAATTCAATATGATCAGCACAATAATCTTGTTGCTATTGAGTCAAACGGAGAGTTGTCTCCTATAAATTCAAGTCTTTTAGATGAGTTTTTGCAAGAGTTAAAAAAAATAATAAGACAACCAGGAAGGCATCAAGTTAGAGCTGTTGGTAAGGTAGACGATTTTAAAGATAATCCATTTTTAGATGTTGCTGGTATCGCTCAAGTTGAAACTGTAGATATGAAATGGTTGCAGCTGGAAAATGATTTCAAAACCCTGGTCAATGAATGGTTTTCATCAGATAAATATTATAACTTTGCAAAAACGGCAAAATCTAGAGAATTCCTGTTTTTTACCAAAGATCGTGGTCAATATAAAATAGTTTTCTTAAATGAAGTGCAAGATTTTAATTTATATAGAATAGAGGAAGAGAGATTTGCAGCGGTATCGAAAGGTAAGGTTGAGATGCGAGAAGGCGGCGTATCTGATATTAAATCTGATAAAGATGGAATGCTTATTATGACAGAAGAGCAGAAGAGAGTTTTTGCTTCTGAAATTAATAAACTTGCAACATCAAAACAACAACCTGCCTCGCATTTACCTGCAAGAACAGTGCCTGATGATGGATATGGCTCAAATCCTAATTCGGTACAAGCTTCAAAAGATTCGGTAGTTGAAAGAGTTGATGGAGCGGGGCCTGACTTGACAGCTATACGAAAGCTCAAACCTAAACCCAATACCTCACCGCAAGATCCAGAAACTGACTCACATTCGCAATCAACAGGTTGGCATCACAAGGTATAGTCATGTATTATTGATATTTAAGAAAAAATATATAAAATACAGTGCGATATTTTTTGCTAACTGCATCTGATATAACTTGATCATCGTGAGATATTGTAACAAAAAATAAAAATGACTGCAATATTTATTTTTCGACAAGATTTGCGAATAAGCGATAATCCTGCTTTACTTGCCGCTTTAGAACATGAAAAAATTCTACCGATTTATATTTTTGATACCAAGCATCAAATAGGTAGGGCTAGTATGGTGTGGCTTCATCACTCGTTGCAAAGCTTAAATGACGATTTTGGTGGCGCGATCAATTTTTATTGTGGTGATTATCAGGAGATTCTACTTGATATTATCGCACGCAACAAAGTGGATATGTTATATTATAACAGATGCTACGAACCCTTGCGTATCAAAGAAGACGGCCATATTAGATCTTTATTGAAATCACAAAAAATTGAAGTAAAATCTTTTAACGCTTCGCTATTGTGGGAGCCGTGGGAAATTTTGAAAGAAGATAAAAGCTATTATAAAGTTTTTACAGCATTTTATCGAGTTTGTGTTGCGAGTTTGATGCAGCCTAGAGTGCCAATGCCAAAACCCAATCTTGATAATAAAAATTTTATTAAAGATAAAAAATCCATTGAGCTTAATGAGCTAAATTTATTGCCGAAAAAAAACTGGCATAAAAAAATGATGCAAAATTGGCAATGCGGAGAGGCTGCGGCAGCAAAGCGTTTGCAGCATTTTTTAAATCATGGAATAAAAAATTATAAAGAAGGCCGAAATCACCCTTCATTAAAAAATGTTTCGCGTTTGTCACCATATTTGCATTTTGGAGAAATTTCGCCAAACCAAGTGTGGCATGCTGTTATGAAGGATACAAAAAAACATAACATAAAAAATAGCGATAAATCTCTTAAGATAAAAAACCTTGATTATGATACTGATCATTTTTTGAGCGAGCTTGGCTGGCGTGAGTTCTCATACTATTTACTTTATCATTTTGCTGATTTGCCGAAGAAAAATTTTCAAAGAAAATTTGATGATTTTGTGTGGCAAGATAATTCGCAGCTGTTAAAATTATGGCAACGAGGATTGACGGGTTATCCGATTGTGGATGCGGGCATGCGTGAATTATGGCAAACTGGCTATATGCATAATCGCGTGCGTATGATTGTTGCATCATTTTTAGTAAAAAACTTATTGCTGCATTGGCGGTATGGCGAGCGTTGGTTTTTTAATTGTTTGGTTGATGCTGATCTGGCTAATAATAGCGCTGCGTGGCAATGGGTGGCTGGTTCTGGCGCTGATGCCGCTCCTTATTTTCGTATTTTTAATCCGATTTTGCAGGGTGAAAAATTTGATCCTCATGGTCAATATAGCTTGCAATATGTGCCAGAGCTAAAGAATCTTCCTAAAAAATATCTCTTCAAGCCATGGTTGGCGCCAGCAGAAGTGTTGCAAGAAGCTAAAATTATATTAGGAAAAACTTATCCCAAACCTATTGTTGATATAGATGATTCTAGGCAAATGGCTTTGCTTGCATATAAAAATTTGAAATAAAAAGATCGGATCTAAAAAATCCGATCTTTTTATAATTACGCCAAAATTATTCTGCGATTTAATTTTTCGTAAAAATAACCAAGTAATATACCGAATAATAGATCGCTAATCAGCACTATTAAAGCGGCCATAAACCCAAAATTTTGTAAGAAAAAACCAACGCCCGCAAGTGGCATCAGTACTATCATCACCAAAACATATACTAAAATTCCATAAAGTGCGCCTTTGATAACGCCGCTGGCTGTAGGTAGATAGCGTTCTATGAGAGTGTAAAATAAACCCCAAATTAGCCCGACTGCAAAATATGTAGCCCAAGCGGCTGCTACAGTGCTGCCAATTCCAAAAATTGAACCTTGGATTTGAATAAAATTAAATTCAGGAATTGTCGCAATTGCAGTTAGTAAAGTCAAAACTATTGATGATACCGCGCTAGCAACAAATCCGGCTAATAAACCATTTTTTATTTTTATATTATTTGTCATAAACGGATTTTATTAATTGGTTTTTATATTTTCGTTTGCCACATTTTTATTGGCCTCGCGATTAGCGTTTTTATTGCTATTGTTGTCAGTATTTTTATTAGTTTTTTGCTGATTATTGTTGTTTGAATCATTTTTATTTATCATAAAAACCTCTCTAATTTATTAATATTAACCTCGCTTTAAAGGTAAATAAACTATAGATGTTTTTGACGTAAAATCTCGATGACTAATTAAATATTTTTTGTAAATTTTTGATAAAATTTTGTGGTGAAAAATCAACTTATATTAAAAATCAGCGACCAAAGAGGCTTTAAATGCACGAGTTGAGCCTGGTTGAATATTATTGTTATTATGCGCAGTGAGAATATATCCATGATCAAAAATATTCTCAACATTAACTTGTACGCGATAAGATGGATTGATGCGATAATAGACGGCGCCATCAAAGCGAGTAAAGCCTTTAAGTCTAACCGCATTATCAGCTGCTGCAAATTGTGAAGATTGATCTATGATTCCAATTGCAGCCCCAAATTGTTGGTTGAAATCATATTTATTCCATAATGAAATTTTGCTAATAGGAGTAAGTGCCATTTTATTGCCTTTGAGCACGGTTGAAGAAGTATTGGACAACATTTTAGCTTCTTGATAATTATAACCAGCAATAATTTGCCATTTATCAGTAATCTTGCCCGTAGCACTAAACTCTAGGCCGCGAGTGCGCGATTCTCCTGTAAGAAGAAAAAATCCAGCGCGATTAGGATCTTGCGCACGACTATTGCTGCGGTCTAATTGATAAAGCGCTGCAGCAAGATTTAGGCGCGAATTCACATCCCATTTAGCACCAATCTCGTAATTTTGTATTTTTTCCGGTTGTAAAATCACAGTGGCTACGGATAAATTGCTAAATTGCTCACCAGAGCTAGGCAAATAAGTTACGCCATAACTTGTATAAAATGATAAATCATCGCAAGGCTTGAAAATCAAGGCTGCACGTGGTGATATTAAATTATCAATACGTTTAAAATCTTGATTGGTATTGAGGTTGTGGCTATTCATCTCAAAACGGTCAAAACGTAGGCCAGCAACTAATTGCGCATAGTTATTAAGATCAATTTGATCTTGTAAATAAGTGGCTAAAACATTGAGATTGGATTTACTGTTATTGTCCGCAACCCTATTTGTATAAGTAATTGGCGTAAAATTTATGGGATTATTGATCGAAACAGACAAAGCGGTAGGGCTGCCAACAATATCAAAAAGCCCCGTACGTCTGAGTGTACGATTGCTTTGCGAAGTGATTTCGGCACCCAATAAAGCAGTATGCCTGATTGATCCTGTTGCAAATTTTTTAGTCAAATCAGTTTGATTAGTAAAACTATTGCGTGTAGTTGTATCATTATATGCTGCAAGATCAAAATTGCCCGAAGTATTGACAGCAGAGTTTGCAAACACATTTTGATAAAATTTATTGCTATGATTAAAACGTGTCAAATTGCGTAATTTAAGGTTTTCTGAGAATTTGTGATCAATGATAGCATAAACCGAATGAGTTTCAACATTGGCTTGATTTTCATTTGGATTACCCACCACAAAATTTCTAGCATTAGCTTTTAGCGCGCCGCCACTAGATGATGGTAGGCCGCGATCATTAAATCTTTGATCTTTAAAAAATTCATAACCAAATTTTACATCAGTATTTCTATCAACAGCAAGCATGGCTGTAGGATTAAAACCAAATTTTTCAACATCGCCATAACGACGAAATGTATTTGATTTTTCATAAACCGAATTTAAACGCAGCGATAATTTATCGCTAACTTGATCGCCAAGATCAGTCTCGACGCGTCTATTATCAAAGGATCCGCCAGTTAAAACAAGATGACGTCTTTTTTCACCATCAGCGTATTTTAAGACACGATTAACCACGCCACCAGTGCCACCACGGCCAAACGAAAGCGCATTTGGACCTTTTAAAAACTCGACACGATCAGTATTATAAAAATCGCGGAAATATTGCAAATCATCGCGTGCGCCATCCACAAAAAAATCAGCGGTAGTATTATTGCCGCGGATACTCAATTGATCGCGATTGCCTTCTCCTTGTTGAATATTAACGCCCGCCACATAACGCACCGCTTCTTCCATATTAGCAATATTTTGGTCGCGAATCTGATTTTGCGTCACTACTGAAATTGATTGCGGAGTATCGATCAGCTTAGTATCTGTGCGCATCGAGCTGGTACTGCTGCCCGCTTTATATCCTTTTATATCGCCATCTTGCATATTTGATGCAACTACTTTTATTTCAGGCAAGATAGTGACTGTGCGGTTTTTTGCTCTTTCATTTTTTGGTGCAACTGATTTTTTTTCAGCAGCAAATGTATTGCTAACTGACAATATAAGTGAGCAATATAGCATGATCGATGCTACAGAATATTGTTTTGACATAATTTTGTAATTTAATCTTAGCAAAAAAATTATCTTCTCAAAACCTGATAATGATAATCGTTATCATTTTATATATTCAAATTTTATATGCAAATATTTTTTTTCGATGTAGTGTTTTGAAGGGCGGAGGGATTTTATCTTGTTAATTTTACTATCAGAATTTATATATTAAAGGGGATATATTTTATTATCAAAATAACCAAAATAATAATGTTAAAAAAATTAATAATTCCGATTCTTATATTATCGATTAGTCCTAAAATATCTAATGCCGCTCTACCATTTGTAACCGATGATGCCATGATTGCCAATCGAGATGAATTAATAATCGAAGCATTCTCAGAATTTTGGCGATTGCCGCAAAAAAATAATTTAGAAAAAACAAATATGTTTGGCCAATATTTTGGCTTATCTTATGGGGTCGCTAAAAAGCTTGAGATCACAGCTGGAGGGCTTATAGCTTATGATTTTAAGGATAACCGTGCCGCTTTCATGAATCCAGTTTTTCAGTTAAAAACAAAATTATATAATACTAAAAAAACCGATATTGCTGCGTCGCTTGGTTATGTAAATCGCAACGGTCGCGGGCAATATTATGATAGCGCTGAAAATATTTATACATTAGCAATAATTACTGATCGTTTTTTTGATGATAAGCTTTTGATACATATAAATATTGGACCCAAAGCATCTTATAATATTAATTTGCATGATAATATTTATCGTTTACACCTAGGTGTTGGCTTTGATTTTGGTATCAATAATAAAAAAGATATTCGTGTTATTGCTGAAATTTATAACGGCGCGCCCAACTCGCCGCGTGATTCATACGGATTTTTTCATTCATATCAAACTGGTTTTAGATATATTGTTTCAAATGATTTATCTTTTCATATTTTATACGGCTCGCAGCCAACATTTGCAGGATATGGCGATGATAATTCGCTTTTATATCGCAAAACAAATTGGATACAATTTGGTGTCAGAAAATCGGTTGATGATTTGTTAAAATATATTTAATAAAACTGCCTCTAAATCTTATTTTAAGCCTTATTTTTCTAGGATTGAACATTTTTTCTTGTATATTTTATAATTTTGTGATACAATACTCGCCAACTTATTTTTTCAATTTATTTTTCAAATTTATTTTTCAAAATGAAATTTTTTGATAAAAATTAAATAATGCTAAATCGCCAATATAATTCACAAATCTTTTTCTCATCTTTTTGTTGCCGTTAAGGCGGCTTATTCTTGGTCATTTTTAGTTTTATTTTACAAATTTATTTTATCAATTTTATGAAAATCGCAAACAATCTTACTGAATTATTTGCTAATACCCCTTTAGTACAAATAAATCGTATGAATACAAGCGCGGCAAGGGTTGTAGCTAAGCTTGAATATTATAATCCTACTAATTCAGTTAAAGATCGTGCCGCTATTAACATGGTTGAAGATGCTGAAAAAAAAGGTCGCATTACTCTACGCAAAACTGTTTTGATTGAGCCCACCTCAGGAAACACGGGCATTGCTCTTGCTTTTGTGGCAGCTGTTAAGGGTTATCGATTAATTTTAACGATGCCTGAATCAATGTCACTTGAGCGTCGCAAATTATTGCGCGCTTATGGTGCCGAACTTGTTTTGACCGAGGCTGCCAAAGGCATGAAAGGCGCTATTGCTAAAGCCGAAGAGCTTAATGCACAAATTAAAGATTCAGTGATTTTGCAACAATTTGCCAATCAAGCCAATGTTGAAATCCATCAAAAAACTACGGCTGAAGAGATTTGGCGCGATACTGATGGTAAAGTTGATATTGTAGTTGCAGGTGTTGGAACGGGAGGAACCATTACCGGCATTGCTTCAATACTAAAACAACGTAATCCAAATTTTAAAGCGATAGCTGTTGAGCCCAAGGCTAGTGCGGTTTTGTCAGGTGAGATGCCGGCACCTCATAAAATTCAGGGTATTGGTGCGGGCTTTATTCCGCCTATATTGCGTACTGATTTGATTGATGAAATCTTCAAAGTATCTAATGAAGATGCTATTGAAACCGCGCGCAATCTGGCTTTACAAGAAGGTATCCTTGGAGGAATATCCTCTGGAGCAGCTGCTTACGCGGCTTTGCAAATTGCACAAAGACCCGAAAATGCTAATAAATTAATTGTGTTTATTTTGCCTTCATTTGGCGAGCGTTATTTGTCTACGGTTTTGTTTGAGCATTTGAATTAGGCTTTTACACTGCTAGTTAGGGGATTTGACATGTTTAATATTCTTTTTTGGCAAAAACCCTGTAAGCCATCCCTATCTGATGGCTTACAGGGTCGCCAAATAAAAGAATATTTAAAGCATGTCGAATCAATTTATAATTTTTTTACAAAATGAAAATCGAATTTTTTGAAAGCATTAAATCACGCGATCCTGCTGCGCGTAGCTATTTGGAAATTATTTTATGTTATCCGGGGGTGCATATAATTTTTTTCCATCGCATTGCTAATTTTTTGGATAAGCTGCAGATCCCTTTATTGCCGCGCTTGATTGCGCATTTTGGACGCTTTCTTACTGGTATTGAAATTCATCCGCAAGCACAAATTGGCAAAAATTTTTTTATTGATCATGGGATGGGCGTGGTTATTGGTCAGACGGCGGTTATTGGTGATAATGTTACAATATATCAAGGGGTAACTTTAGGGGGACGAAGTCTTAATATTGGTAAAAGACATCCAACGATTGAAGATGATGTGGTTGTAGGTGCGGGCGCTAAAATTTTAGGCAATGTCACTATCGGCAAAGGCGCTAAAATAGGTCCTGCAGCGGTTATCATCGATAATTTAGCTTCAGGAAAAATCATGGTATCGCACATAGCACATGAGCCAAACCACCAAAAATGGGCAGAGATTTGGGATTATGTGATTTAAAAAATATGTTATATTATAACAATAAAACTAAATTTATTATGAAGTTATTAAAAATTTTATTTGTGATGGCATTTAGCGCAACTCTTTTGGCTTCTGCTTCTAACGATGCCAATGCTTGTGCTTGTGGCTGCGGCGTGCTCAACGTGGCTACAAGCTCGCTAATCCCTAGTTGCGAGGGCAGAATCGCATTTATGCAATATGATTATATGGCGCAAAAACGCAATTGGAGCAACAACAGCAAGTCAAGCGGGCACAACCATGATAAGCGTATCGAAACCCAAACAGTTACTACGGGTGTGCAATATATGTTTAATCGCGATTGGGGCGCAGCTGTGCGCGTGCCATACGTAACACGCCAAGTTAGACATGAAACCCATGATGACGGCACTATTCACACCAAACATAGCGATATTGGCGATATCCGCGTTAATGCTATTTATTCGGGCTTGTTTGATGATATGTCAACGGGCTTGATCTTCGGTTTAAAATTGCCAACCGGACAAACCAACGCGCAAACCATCGAGCGCAATCAACAAATTGGCACTGGCTCAACTGATTCAATCTTGGGCTTTTATCACATGGGAGATTTTGGCAGAAATAGTAAAATGGGATATTTTATGCAAGCCACGTGGGAACGCCCATTTATCAGGCATCAAGGCTATACACCGGGTTATGAAATTTCGGCAGCAACTGGTGTTTATTATAATTTAGGACAAGTTGGTATGGCTAATCGTGTGGCTCCGATCCTACAAATTAGCGGCGCTAAAAAAGGTAAAGATTCGGGCTGGGCCAATGCCGATCACAATGATGATACAGGATATAATATGATGTTTTTTGCGCCAGCAATTGAGGTTACGCTTAAAAATATTAAATTATATGCTGATATTGAGTTTCCGCTCTACCGCAGGGTAAATGGCAATCAATTAGTGCCACAAAATTTGTATAAAGTTGTGGCTTCTTATAGTTTTTAGTGGTGTGATTATTTTGCTTAATCAGTTATTTTATTAAAGATTGAAAAAAGTTGAACTTTAAATCGATTGATGATACAATTTAAGCAAAGCTGATATCATTTTATCAACTTTTAAGTAAGTGGTGATTTTAATTATTATATTAAAAATTATTAATTAACAGTGTTGGGCAAAAATGAGTGAGAAAAAGGATGAAAAATCAAATGAGAAAGAATCTATAAAGGCTTTAAATCAAACAGCCAATGTCTCAGGTAGCGCTGAAAAAATGATACCTAAAACTTGCAATAGTATTGGTATTTCCCTTTTAAAAAATCAAAGTATGATATTAACAATGGTCTATAATGAGCCCCCTGGGAATGTGGCTCATTTGATTGATAGAGTATCGATAGATTTAGAACATGCAGAATCTTTAAGTAGAACACTAACAAAAATTTTGGAGGATATAAAAAATGGAACTACGAAATTTGAATAATGTATTGCCGACATCAGCATATGTTTGTAATTATGAGTCTCATTCTCCTAAAGCACAACATGCTTTAATAAGTATTAGCGTATCTACTACTTCACTGAGTCCTATTGAAATGGTTAAACAATATATGTTAGATGAAATAAAAGCTATTCGTGAGAATAGATGCATGTTAAAAAATAAATACCCAGAATTATTCTCTTTGTATGCTTAATGATGATATAAAAAATGCTAAGGATATTTTAGCAATTACAGAAATTTTTAAAAATGAAAACAAAGCTGAGTTATTAATGCTTGTTGCTGCCGCAAATAAATTAGATATTATAAGACAAGAATTAGAAAGAGAAAAACAAAATTACAAAAAATCAATTTTTCCAATTATTAATAAAAATTTCAGAGCTTGCTTGCTTTTTCTGTCTTTAATATTGCTTCTTCTGGGGGCGATTTATGTCCCAGCGCACTTTGAAATCAATATAGGTTCATTTAAAATTGAAAAAAGCCAAACTTGCAAATCTTTTTAATCCCTTTCATCAACCACAAACCAATCATAAAATTAATTAATACCAAGCCCAAATAAAATTAATTTTTCTTATAGTGAAAAAGCTTATTTTTCTTATCACTTTTTTATTTCTAAACACTAATTTTGCTTTAGCAAAACAACCCCCAATATTGCGCGGCCAAGATTTGCAAGGCCAAGCCTTTGATCTAAATAATTATAAAGGCAAATTAGTACTAATTAATTTTTGGGCAAATTGGTGTGTGGATTGTCACAAAGAAATGCCAATTTTAGAAGAAATCTATCAGCAATATAAAGCCCAAGGCCTTGAGGTTGTAAGTATAAACATCGATCGCAAAAAATACCGACCAAAAATTTTAGATATTACAAAAGGTTTTTCTTTTATTCAGTTAATGCTAAGCGACCTAGAACAATCAAGCTTCGACAAACCTGATTTTTTACCAATGAATTATTTAATCGATAAAAATGGCAATATAATTACACAAATTTCTACCAACGAAAATCGCAATCTAACCAAAAATGATTTCATCCCACTAATAGAAAAAAACCTCTAAAGCCTCTTTATTAAGATATATTATATTATAACAAATTATTTAAAACCGCCCAAAATGAAAAAATTCTCAATATATTTTATAGTACTAAGCGCTTTATTTTCTAAGGCTTATGGCCAAACAATCGATTGTTTTGTTGTTAAATCAGACAAATATTTAATCAATGAAGGAAAAAATTGCCAAACCAGATATTCACCCGCCTCAAGCTTTAAAATACCACTTGCGGTTTTTGGTTATGAAAGCGGGATTTTAAAAGATGAAAATTATCCAATATTTAAGCCCACAAAACCTGTCACTTTTTTAAAAGATTATTGGAGAGGACCCAAAACTCCATCAAGCTGGATGCGCTTCTCGATTGTATGGTATTCACAAATTTTGACAACAAAAATGGGTATGAAAAAATTTCAAGAATATGTTGATAAAATAAATTATGGCAATCGCGATTTATCAGGAAATTCAGGCAAAAACGATGGCCTCACCGAATCATGGCTATCAAGCTCTCTAACTATTTCTTCGCTAGAACAATTAGAATTTATCGAAAAATTAGCCAAAAACGAGTTACCTTTTTCTAAAACATCACAAATTAAAGCAAAAAATTTATTACGACTTTTAGAAGAAAGCAGTTTTTCGGATGGTTGGACAATATATGGCAAAACCGGCACCGATATTGATCACAACGCACATGCGAGACGCGGATATTTTGTAGGATTTGCCACCAAAGATGCGCAAGTTGTGAGTTTTGTAATTCATATTAGCGGTGAAGAAAAATCCAAAGCTGGCGGCATCTACGCTAAAAGACTTGCGCTTAAAAGAATGCTACCAGAAATTTTTGGCAGCGATTTTTAAAAATCTTATACATCCTTAATAATAAAGGACGTATAAGATCTCAACAAAATAATTTTGTACCATTAATCAAAAAATCCCTAAACCTAATCAAATCAAGGCTTATACTACAATAAAATAACCCCCAACCAACCAAAAAAAATCTTATTTGTTATAATGTAACATATTCTTAATAAAGGGGGCTTTAGAACCGAGTTGGGATAGCCCTAAAAAAATGCTCTTTAGATAGCACGAGATCTAAACGGGGTCATCCCTGTCTCAAGGGTCTAAAGCCCCCTTTATTAAGAATATGTTACATTATAACAAATTCCACTAAAACGATGTTCTAACCCCAATCATAACGCCTCTAGCAGGCAAAGGCGCTACATTTTTTAAAAATGATACATGATTACGCGCTTCTTGATTCAACAAATTAATAGCTTTAAGGTATAAAACTGATCGAGTTTTACCAATTTCAACTGGATAATCAGCACTAGCATTAATCATCGTAAAGCCTTTAGTTGATTGCTCTAATTCAGCTGTGTGATTTTGTGCAAAATTATAATCAATATCCAAGCGCGTATTTAGCTTATAATAACTATAAAGCGCACTACCACCAACACGCAGCGGAGCTATACGCGGCAGGGGCTCATTAGTTTTGCTATTGCGCGCTTCAACATAATCACTTCTAATTTCGAAGGCAAATTTTTTGGCATTTTTATTATATAAATCAAAATTAATTTTAGCTTCAGCGCCATAAAATTCGGCATCTAAATTATTAAAATTATAGATCTGCAAGCCAGAATCTGCATGGGTTTGTCCAGTTGCCATTAAATTAATAAAATCATTAAATTTATTATAAAATAAATTGATCTCACCTTTGATATCGCCGCTTTCTTTGCGAAGTGATAAATCAACACCATATGATTTTTGATTTTTTAGATTGCGATTTCCTATTTCAAAAGCATTTGTGGCAATGTGCGGACCATTAGCAAAAAGCTCTTGGGCGTTGGCTGCGCGCTCGGTATATGAAGTTGAAAGAGCAACCGCATAACCATCTAAAGGCTTATAAACAAAGCCTGCAGAAGCACTTTTGGTGATTTCATCACGTGAGTCAGGCTGGCTGAAGGCTTGATTTGTATCGGCTTGAACAGTTTGATAATCCATCCTTCCGCCAAATTGATAACGAATTTTTTTAAGCGCAATTTCTTCTAGTATAAAAGCCGAATTAGTGTGAGTTGTAGTTGGCGGCAAAAATGCTTCTTCACCTGATGCCGAAAAATCACTCATGCTTGATTGCACGCCCACAGCACCTTCAAGCATAGCTAATTTATTATGAACCACTTCTACACGGCTATCATAACCACGATTTTTAAACACTGATCCCGCTTGACTTCCTTCAAATTCGGTATGCTTATAATTTGAAAAACCAATTTTATATTTTATTTCTTTGATCTCACTAACTGGCTCGCGATAAGCACCCGCAACATCTAAACGTTGCTGCAACATACCGATCGTAACATTAGGCTCAGACACGGTGCCATAATTGCTATTATAATCACTTAGCGCCACACCAAAATAACCTTTTTTAAAGAAGCGCGAAAGCCCGACAGTAGTGCCTTCACTGTTGCTTTGGCTATTGGCAAGTTTGTTTTTGGATTCTTGCTGGCCCTCTGCAAGAGGCTCATCAGCCCGCTTGGTTGTAGTGCGCGCAAATCCTGGGATACTCAAATTATCAGTGATACGCTTAAATCCATTAATATGCCATGCATAATTTTCAACGCCACCTTCAAGCAAAAGTGAGCCCGCGCGCTCTTTATTTACGGTGTTGTAGCGTGCATCAGTAGTGCCGGTAATTTTTTCGGCAAATGGTTCATCGGGGATGCGATTATCAATAATATTAACCACACCACCAACTGCTTTTGATCCATAAAGCAAAGCCGCAGGACCGCGCACCACCTCGATTCGCTTGATTGTAAGTGGATCAATACTAATATTGTGATCAGCGCTATTGGCAGACGCATCAAGGTTGCTCACCCCATTTTGTAAAATTTGAATTTGATCGCCATCAAGCCCGCGAATCACTGGCCTAGAGGCGTTAGGACCATAATAGCTAGAGCGAATTCCTAATTCTTGCGATAAAGTTTCGCCAATAGTAGTTTGCGATTTTTTAAGCAATTCATCACCAAACAGCACGGCTGTAGGTTGTGCAAGATCATTTTGGTGGCGATTAAGGGGATTGGCCGTAACCACAATCGTATTTAATTTTACTTGTGGCAAATTTTGTGCTAAAGCCGCACCAAATTTTGGCACTAAAATTGGTGATAGCACTAATATTGAAAAAGTGGCGACTGTTGATTTTATTAGCTTCATATAGTGTTGAATTATATAAAAGAACTATTATTATTGATGTATTAATAATTTGTTATGTTATAACATAACAAATTATTTGTAAAGTCATTTGTTATAATATAACAAACTATATTTATATATGCCTCGTCCTTCTAAATTATCAGCTTCGGCGGCTGATTTGGTTCTTAAAGAACTCAAAAAAAATATTAAGCCTTTAAGTGCTTATGATTTGCTAGAAAAGTTGCGCAAAACTGGTATCAAAAGTCCACCGATTGTTTATCGCGCACTTGAAAATTTAACTGAAAGTGGCAAGGTTCACAAAATCAACGAACTCAACACATATGTAGCTTGCGATTGTGAAGATGATCATAAACATTCATTGTCGGTGATTATGGTGTGCCAGCGTTGCAATAAGGTTAACGAAGCGCATGATCACGCGCTGATCAAGCATTTCGAAAAATTATCAAAATTAGGAATAAACCTAGCAGAGCAGGCGGTGATTGAGTTGCCAGTGGTTTGTTGTGAGTGTGAATCTTAGATCTTTACAAATTAGTTTTTAAAGCATTGGCCCAAAAAGAATAATTACGATGAGAAACCAATGGACCAATTAGTTGCAGCAGCTCTTCTAGTTTATATGTGTGATTCATAGAGAATGTTTCAATTTTTGATTTAAAATTTTGTTAAAAAATAACAAATTTTTTATGGATCAAATTCAAAAAATACGTCTCAATTACATCAAATTATATCAAGAATTAGGAAATGCAGGATTAGTTTGCTTAAGATGTGGAATTTCAAGACCAACTCTACGCAAGTGGTTAAATTAGTGAAGCTTATGATTTATCAAAAGAAAGATTCAAAGAACAAAATTATAGAGCTGATTTGGCTGAAAAATTACAGGTTCATTATTTTGCTTAAAAGAAGGTGTCTATCAAGTTAATAAGCGATAATTTTTACAAAGATTTTTAGCAGCAACTGGCGCTGATTTCGAAGTAAACCATAATATACAAAAAATTCTCCGATTGTCTCTACCTTGTTTAATCTCTCAGCAAATCTCTCTGCGTAAAACCAGCTAAAAAAGTTCGCAGGTTATATCAACCGACTAGGCAGATGATTACAAAATTTTGCGGTAAGTATGATTGAGTCTGTACTAGAGCGGTAAGGGGAATCCATACCGAGAGTTCGAATCTCATCTGATCAAAAAGTGGCTTGGAGCCTTATGGATGTAGGGGTGAGAGGCTAAAAAATTTTGGCGGATGGGGTGAGATTCGAACTCACGGAGGGCGTGAACCCTCGGCAGTTTTCAAGACTGCTGCCTTAAACCGCTCGGCCACCCATCCATAATAAATTAAAAAGCCATTATATATAGCTCTTTTTAAATTGCAAGTTTAGCTTGTATTTTTGTTACATTTCCCGCAAGTCAGTCTGGCTTTTATCTTCTAATATTCTCGTTTCTGTTGCTGCTGGATGGGGGAGGGGTTTTGTAAAGTGCTAACAAGTGGGATCGCTTGAGGGTTTTTTAGAGTCAAAAATTTCTTCTCGGCTTTCAACCTGAACCCGAGATGCTTGATCACGACTTTGTAAGGCAAGATGACAGCTCATTTTTGGTTCAATTATAGTTTCTAAAGAGGGATTCAGGCGAAATCTGTCAGAAATGGCTCTGGAAATATCATGTCCATGTTCTCCATGGCCATCAAAAACGCCAATTACAAGCTTTTCTCCATGTTTATCTCGCAATTGTGTCAAGTTAATTCTAACGAAAGTAACATCTTTTTTCGATGAAAGTAATAAATCAGATGAAGATAAAAAATCGCAATTTAGATCCATTGGTGTTAATTTTGATAATTTTTGTTCATCAGTTTCTTTGATTTTTACAAATTATTCATCAAAAATAATAAATTGAATTTCCAAGTAAGCTTGCTAAACTATTTTTGAAAAAATATGAGAATTATTTAGAAAAATGATGAATCTACAACACCAATCAACTCATCAATCTGCTTTGGGCCTGACATGGAAACAAAAGCTATATAATGAAAGATATGCCCTAGCGTTGCGTCAAAAATTTGATTTAAGTGATGCGCTGGCTCAGATATTGGCTGCAAATGATATTGAGCTTGATGAGATTGAGAATTTTCTTAATCCGACAATTAAAACTAGTTTGCCGAATCCCTTTGAATTGCTTGATATGCAAGAAGCGGTGGATCATGTGATTACGGCGGTTAAAGAGTGTAAAAAGATTACAATTTTTGCAGATTATGATGTTGATGGGGCCACGTCTTCAGCGCTTTTGCGGCGTTTTTTTCGGATGATTGAGGTGGATGTAGATATTTATGTGCCAGATCGGGTGCTTGAGGGTTATGGACCTAATTCACAGGCTTTGCTTAATATTAGAAAAAATGGCACCGATTTAGTGATTACGGTTGATTGTGGAACAGTTGCCTTCAAGCCTTTGGAGGATGCTAAAAATGCAGGCCTTGAAATTATTGTGATCGATCATCATTTGGGAGTACTTGAAAAGCCTGAGGCTCTAGCTGTGATCAATCCTAATCGTGTAGATGAAAAATTTGCGCATAAAAATTTATGTGCAGCAGGAGTATGCTTTTTATTCGTGGTGGCAATAAATAAGCGGCTTCGCGAGATTGGTTTTTATAAAGATAAATCATCTGAAATTAAAATTGAGAAAAATTCTGCACCAAAAATTGTTGAGCCGAAAATTTTATCTTTGCTTGATTTGGTAGCCTTAGGAACGGTGTGTGATGTTATGCCGTTGACAGGCTTAAATAGGGCTTATGTGGCGCAGGGGTTAAAAATCTTAAAAACGCGGCAAAATCTAGGAATTAAGCATTTATGCGATGTTGCAGGTCTTGCTGAAGAGCCGAGTGCTTATCATTTGGGTTTTGTATTGGGTCCTAGAATCAATGCGGGAGGGCGCGTAGGTAAATCTGATTTTGGAGCAAAAATTTTATCAACCGAGGATGAATTTGAGGCATCGCAAATCGCTATTCAACTGAATCAACTTAATGCTGAGCGCAAAGAACTTGAAAAGCGCGTGTTAGATGAGGCGGTGAATAATCTTGAAAAAAATCATAATGGATTTAGCGCTAATGATCATGTAATTTTTGCAGTCGGGCAGGGCTGGCATCAAGGGGTGATTGGCATTGTGGCATCACGCTTAAAAGATTTATATAATAAACCAACAGCAGTGATTGCTGTTGATGCCACTAAGGGCAAGGCTTCGTGCCGATCAATTTCGGGAATCGATTTTGGTAATGCAATTTTACAAGCACGCTTGCAAGGCTTGCTGCTTGAGGGTGGAGGGCATGCTATGGCAGGAGGATTTTCAATTAAAGAAGAAAAAATTGCTGAATTGCATAATTTTTTTCATCAGCTATGGACCCAACAAATCATTCATCTCACCAAAGAAAAAACGCGCGATTTTAATTGTTATCTTGATTTAGAAAATGTGAATATCGATTTTTTAAAAAGCATACAACAACTAGAGCCATATGGTGTCGGCAATGCAAAGCCAAAATTTATCATCCGCAATTTGCGCAAAACAAACGCTCGTATAATTGGCGAAAATAAACAGCATATTAGTTGCAATTTTTCATCATTAAGCAATGTGGGTTTTTATGGTAATTTGCAAGCTGTAGCTTTTAGAAGCGTTGGCACGCCAGTTGGCGATATATTGCTAGACGATGGCTTTTTAAGGCCTGTAAGCATTGCGGGCGAGCTTAGTATTAATAATTGGATGGGAGTTGAGAAGGTTCAGATGTTAATTGAGGATGTTTTGGTTTGATTTTTACGCCAATCTTATAAAATATTTTTAAAAAAATCTTGGCGAAATAGATATAGTAAGGTTTCGAAAGGGAAAATAGCATAACACTTTTTTAATTATGTCATTTATTTTGTATCTTAATTGTCAAAATCGCACTCGCCAAAACCAGCGTAATAGCATTTGCAACTACTATAATCAAATCACCAAGCAATATCCCATAAACCGACCAAAATCCCACGCCAACTACAAATAAACTATACATTAAAAGCGAAATGCCACTAGTATCACGCGTTTTAAGCGTTTGAATCGCCTGCGGCAGAAAGCTTATGGTCGTAAGAGTTGCGGCAATATATCCAATTATATCTATCATATTATAAAAAAAATTTTTGTTATATTTTGAGATCAACTTAAAAAACCTAGCTGAACCCGAGTTGTGATGCTCTTTCTTAAATCTAACAGATAAGATCCAATCTCGTCTAGCATCACCATGTTTGAGGGTTCAGCTAGGTTTTTTAAGTTGATCTCAAAATATAACTCCTCACGAATATCGATGTTTATTTTTCTTACGATAAACCGGCCCCGAAATTTCACGCACTAAATGAATCAAATATTTTTTCATCTGTTTATTCTCAATACGATTAAAAGCGCGAATCAATGGCAGCAGCTCTTTAGAGAGTTTTTCATCTTCGACAATTTGTTTTTTTTCGCTTTTGATTTTATAAGTATAATATTTTCCTTCAGAATTTTTAAAGCCCTCGAAGAAGGCGCTGATTGGTTTATTCAGGATTTGTCCAAACTCAAATAATTTACTTGCGGTGATTCTATTGCTAACTGCTTCATATTTTTGTACTTGCTGAAAGCTTATGCCTGTAAGCTCGGCAAGTTGCTCTTGTGACATTCCAATTTCGGTACGAAATTTTTTTATCATCTTAGCGATGTGGTGATCAACTGGATTGAATTTGCGCAACCTCATTTTTTGCGAAAAATTGTTATTACAATAAATAGCGCGATCACTGCAACTATAAGGGCTAAAGGCATATAGCCAAAACGTGAAAACATTGTTGGTGCAATCTTTTCGACAAAAGCGGCATCCACAAATCCCTCTTGATTAAGAGTAATTTTTTGACGTATATTTCCAACTGGATCGATATAGGCCGAGATGCCGGTATTAGCAGCGCGCGCAAGCGATATACCATATTCAACACTACGCATGATCGCACTATCGAAATGCTGATAAGGGCCAGTACTAGTGCCAAACCACGCATCATTGGTAACGTTAACCAACAGGTCAGGGCGTGCAGATTTATCAATAATTGCGCCAGAAAAAATTACTTCATAACAAATTAGTGGGCTAAAGCTAAAATGTTGAGTTTGTAGTGTTGCAGGTCCTTCTCCGGCACTAAATCCGCCATCACCGCCAGTGATTTTTTCAAGAAAAGGTAAAAATTTTGTGAAAGGTATATATTCACCAAATGGCACTAAATGATGTTTGTCATAATGACCAACAATGCCCGTCTTATCTACGGCGAAGACGCTATTCCAATATTGTTTGATTTCGAGTTTTTGAGGAGTTTTATATTCACCGCGCAATCCTCCTGTAATCAAAATTGCACTATTATTGATTGCGCGCTTAAGTAGATCAAGCAATTCAGGGTTGTTGTCAATCACATAAGGCACTGAAGTTTCAGACCAGATCACCGCCTTAACATTAGTTGAATCGCTGTCGCTAGAGATGGCAATATGTCTTAAAAAACTACGATATTTTTCGGTTTGATCCCATTTTAAATCTTGCTTTATATTAGCCTGCACAATGCGTATTTTAAAATCATCATGATTATTGAGAGTGGTATTTTGTAAGCGCCAATGACCATAAGCAAAATTTGTAATAAAAATTGCAATCAAAAATGATGCAAAAATTTTATCATTACGATTAGTTTTATAAAATAGAATTGGAATCAAGCAAAATAGCGATGCAACTAGACTTAGGCCATATATACCAATAATATTGGCGCTTTGCACCATGCGTAAATCAAATAAAAGTGAGTAGCCAAGTAAATTCCATGGAAATCCGCTTAAAAGAAGGCCGCGTAAGCTTTCGAAAAACACCCATAATAGCGAAAATAACAAAATTTGGCTATAAAATGGCATATCAAAACGCGTGATAATTTTTTTGAATATCATAGCTAGAAGCCCTAAATATAAGGCTAAAATCAATGGAATTAATGTTAAGCAAAATGGGATCAACCATGCGAAACGTTCAGCATCAACCAAAAGAGAAATTGTTATCCAATATAATCCGGCAAGAAAATAACCATAACCATAGGTTAATCCTAGATAAAAAGCCTGTTTATTTGAAGTGGATTTTTGTATAAACCAAAAAAATCCACTAATGGAAATGATTGCAGCTATAAAAAAGTGAAATGGTGCAAAAGCTAGAGCCCCAAGGCATCCACATATAAAACTGCGAATATATTGATTTTTAGCGATCTTCATAATAAAAATGATTATTTTCTAATATAAACTTCAAAATCATACAAAATTTTGTCTTTTTTATCATAATGCAAAATCCGATTTTTGAAATAGAAATTTTCTAAAAAGATTTTTTTAAATGCTGGATCATTGTAATAATATTCTAATGTACCAATATTACATTTAGTAGGACTTCGCCTTCTATTCTCACTAATATTAACAAAAACAATTTTCAAATTATCATTTTTTAACTGTTTCTTAAAATCATCAAATAAATAAGTAAAAACGAAATTACGATTAAAATTTTCAGCGTTAAAAATAGTATATTTTGCAGCATCATAAATCGCCACAACGGCATATTTAAAATTATTGTTTTTTTCTAAATAATTTGTCAGTGGGTATTGATGGGCAATCCATGAAGAAATACTTAAAAAGTCATCTTGAGGTTGTTGTGCATATTTTTTTATATGTAATGCCATATCATCACTAAGGGGATTTGGTGATGCAAAAAAACTATCTTTAGCGGCCGTTTGCCATATACTATAGAAGTATTTATAAAGATAATGTGACGATGCAAAAAGCATCACAAAAATTAAAATAAATGAAGCCTTATTATAAAATTTTTTATGAACTTTTTCAAATAAAAAAAGTAGAATTAAAAATAAAATACAGTTTATAAAGCTAGATAAATACTGCTTCAAATAAAATATACTTAAAATTGAAATAACCAAAAAAACTACATATAAAATTAAATATTTATGATAATTATTATCAAATGTAGTAATAAAATTTTTATGAAATTTGTTTAGATATAGAAAAATGATCGGCACTAGAATCCACCAAATATTGGTGATGTTTATGATGGCATTAAAAAAATTACCAATATCAAAAGCTGGGATAAATAAAAATGTAAGAACTAAAAATTTATTCTGGTAAAAATCAAAATAATTTGATTGAAAAAATTCTAAGCAAAATCTAGCTATATATAAAGTTGACATGCTATAAAAAACTACCTCTTGGTCGATGGTGCCAGCACTCTCTAGGATAATTAATAATGATAATGCAGCCACGAAACCAATTAATATTTTATCATTTTTATTAATTTTGAGATATAAAAAGGCGGGTATGATTAATAAAATATCAATTATATTATCTAAAGAATTTGTTGCTATACTGCTCAAAAAATATCTAAAATTTTTATAATGGCCATAAAATTCTTTCCACATTGGCACCATAAATTCTAGAAATTCTGGCGTGATTCTGACTAGAAAATTAAGGTATAATGCCATAATTAACATTGCAATTAACTTATCTAATTCAATAAAAAAATACCATTTTTTTTGCTGCCAAAATTTGTATAATTCGATAATAAATGGCAAAATTATATAATGAGGTTTAAAGCATGGCATCAATCCCATCAAGCATCCGCGGCATATTAAATCAATCTTGTTAAGTTGCGATTTTGTAAGTAATGAATAAGCAAAATAAGGATAAATTAAAATGAGAAAAAAGCTTGTTTTGGTGCCAAATTCGCCATTCTGCAGGGCCTCAATCCTCAAAAAATAAGTGATAAAAAATGTAATTATAATCAAATTATAGTGATTTTTATCAGCAAAATCAGCGCGTTTAAGAATTTTTGCAGAATATAAAATTGATGCCAGACCGAGTGAGTTAATAAAAATATCTGACATCAAGATTATATTGATGCCGCTTATGGTGGAAAGGTTATACTGCAATGCATAAATATAAAATGATATTGGAAAATTGCTTTCAAAAAAATCATAATAATATTTTTGATGATTGGCGATTTTTTTTCCTAAATCGATATAAAATCCAGTATCGGCACCAATATCAATTGTCGAGCGCAAAAAAATGCTCAGCAAAAAAATCAAGCTACAAATGATCAACAAAATATTTTTTTCAATGGTTTTGAGCATTATTTTCTTATATAAACTTCTATAGTTTTTTGTATTTTGTATGAATCGTCAATTTCTTTTATTGTATTTAGAAAAGCATAATTTTCTAAAAACATTCTTCTAAATTCGGTATCGTAAAAATATAGTTCATAAAATTCAACACTACATTTATGACGAAAATGATTATTAGTATCAATAAAAATCAGTTTGTTATTTTTGTTTGCGATCAGAGATTTAAATTTGATAAAAATGGGGCTAGTGGAATCAAATTTTTTATATAAAATTGACAAATCAATTACGCCCATTTTATTTTCTTTACCAAGATAAGTTAATAAAGGATAGATAGCGGTTTTTTGTGGTGAAATTATTGTGACTAAATCTTGCGAATTTGCCGCATAATTCTGTATATAAAAAGCCTTTTGATCATGAATATAATTTGGTGATTTTAGAAAGGCGGCATAAAGATTTTGATAATTTAAGATTGCTGCTAGAATTAGACTAATAATATATGATAAAATAATGGTATTGACGGCAATAAAATGGTCATTATAACGATTAGACAAATATTTTGTTATTAGATAAAAAGAGGTGGTCGCACAAACTATCCAAGAAATTATACCAGAATTATCAAAAATTATCAGAATTATACTAAAAATTGCCAAAAAAACCAAAAAATATTGAGTTTTTAATGGTTTTTTGTTAAAAAATGGCCAAATCCACCAAAAATAACATAAGTTTAAAATAACCGCAAAAGATTCGGCTGCTTCAAAATGCGGTATAACTAGTAGAATCAAGAATAGAAGATGTTTTTTTTGCCAAAAAATTTTTTGCTGTTTAATTAATAAAAAAATTGTTAAAAAGATTAAGGGGATGGCAAAACTGAAAAATAGAGATCTTATTTCATATGATGTCGCAGAGCCGAAGATTGTAGCTATTGCTGATAAAATTGATGCCCATAGAAATATATTTAGACGATAATTGTTTTTAATAAAATTATAGTTCAGGGCAATAAATAAAAGAATTAAAAAAACATCTTCTTTAAAAATTATAAAATAATCTTTTGGGTTAAATTGACTAAAATCAAAGTTAGAGCTTATAAAATAAATTATCAAAGCGATGATTATAAATTCAAAATTATTTTTTACTTTTATTAATTTAAGAGCTATATAAATCAGTGATAAAGTAACCAAAATAGAATTTACGGTGAAATATTCATTAAATTGTAAACTATAGATTCTAATAAAATATGCCCAAGCAAAAAGTGGCAAGATAAATCGTTTAAGATTATTTTTATGACAGAAAATTTGCCTACAAATTAATAGCATTAAAATACCCAAAAGATTAGTGCATATAGTATCAATTATTATCGTCGTTTTTAGATTTTTGGCGCTTGCAAATCCTATGTCGCGCGTACTTTGGGTATATATACTGATAATGATTATCGTGATACAGCTTGTAGCTGAAAAATATTTACTATTATAAAAAGTGATCAATTTATTTTTAACAAAAAAAACAATTTTTATAAATAATTGCCACAAAAAATTCTCTAGTTTTTGACCATAAATTAAGCGCTTTTCTTCGAGATCTTTTTGTATTTCAATTAAATTCGACATCAAACAGTTTTCTTGGTCTTTGCGTGTTAAAATAAAGACGCATATTATTCATATTTAGTAAATCTTAAATTAATAAAAGCGAGCGCATATTAAACATCAGACACTCGTTTCTCTTATTGACTGAGTTATTGTTATTGTAGGATCTTTTATCCCTCTTGCAGAAGGGGTAAAATCGGTATCGATAATTGTATTATTTTCTTTTGATTTTAGTATATATTCTTTTGACTTATTTTTTGCGACTTGAGCAGAGGAGTTGGCAATCATGACTCGATAAAGATCAAGATTGTTTTGCAATAGAAAGCGTCTTGTACTTTCGTAGCTATAATCGCTAACTACTGTGATTGAAATTTCTTGTTGCGATTGCGAACAAATCTCTGTTAATAATTCTAAATCACGTCTAACTCCATGGCTAAAAGTGGTAATCCCATCTACGTCAATTGCCGCCTCTTGATTTGTATTGCAATCATAACACAGATCTTGTAAGTTGAATTGAATCGAATTATAGCCTTGACCTAAAAGATCTCGAATAAATTTTTCAAGATCGCCTTTTCTAGCTTGATCCTCAGCACTCCTTTGTGCTTTTGGCAAATTGTGATAGTGAGTTACATAATTTACCGCGCTCGCAGCGCTAGTTGATTCATTTTTGGCAGGAAGTGCGGATGGTCGAGCAAAATTTTGCAGAAAGTAGCTTCGGTGAAAACTATGCGATATTTGAGACCCATCAGATCTGGTGGTACAAAAACTACTCACTTCCAACAGATCGTTATAATAATTTCCAACATAAACTATATCAAATTCCTTCGCCAATTCAGATCTTTTATCTTTAGGGTAGAATTTGATTTTGCCTTGCCCAAGATCTTTTTTGCTAACAAATGCCGGAGTTTCTGCATCATTCTTTGCACCAAATAATCTTTCTTTGCGATCAAGTTTGTCTTTATCGTCAAGTGCAATTGATAGAGTTATATTGTTGTCTTTGCAATATTGTAATAACTCACGTATGAAAGCCGGGTCGATGATTATACTTTTACGGGTTGTTCTTGAAAAAAAATGTGATTTAGAGGGGCCTTTAACTAACACATTGGCGGCATCTAAAATCAGTAATTTTTGCTTCCCAGTATCTTTTAAATTACTGAGGGCAGAATTAACAAAATCTACAACTTCAGGTCTGGCGGCTGCTAGTTCGACCTGTGAACATTCTATTAAATATTCTGCTATTCTAAATAAATTCTCCACGGATAAAGGATTTTTCTTGCCAGTAGCATCTTTTTTTCTTAAGTCGGTAATAGTTGGTTCTGCAAAAAACGGAGTTACTTTTGCATGCTCGCTTATCAAAGATTTATGTCGTGGTTCGCACAAGATTAAAGCTGTATTATCTTGAGATATATCTGCAGCTGCCAAGTTTTCTGCTGCTTTTTCAGTGTTGATTTCAACGATACAATCTTCTTCGATTCCAAATTCTTGATCGATTCCTTCGCGATATGTGCTGAGGTTTTTGTCCAAGATTATTTTTAGTTTTATATCAGTATTGGCGGCAAGATAGCGTTTTATAGCATCAAATAAACGATGAGTGTCTTTAGTGATAAAATCACAATTTATAACAAGAACCCCAATTTGTTTTTTCTGCATAGATTTAGCAAGATAATCAGCCGCCGCTAAGTGTATTTGTTGCTTATATTGTTCTAAATCAACATCCTGACCATTATAAGACGCTAAAAATTCCTCAGCATATTTTTTATATTTAGACTTTTTGCCACCATCATTATTATTGCTAAAAATTGATTCAATAACTTCATTTCCATTTTCTGTATTAAACTCGGAAAAATCACCGTTTGGTAATAATACAACTATATTGTTGCTGCGTTTAAAACAAATAATTTTTTCCGATTGTCTAGCTAAAATTCGCACACGTAAAGCTAAGTTGAAATCATCATCTCCTGAATTATCAACAATAAGACGGGCATCGGCATCTTTTTTATAATATTTACAACCTTTTTCATCAGTTTTTACCAGATATTGTTGGCCATCTTGTGCAACAATCGAAAAATACTCGCCAGATTTGTTTAAAACTGCAAGATCCATAGTGGTTAAGCTTTTATCCGCAGAGCATATTCTTTTAATTGATTCCTCTTTAAGTTGTTGAGTATGGTCCTTAATAAGATCTGTATCAAAAACTTCCGACGGTTTTTTAGAGTCGATATCATTCAAAATGGAGCTCAAGTCATCTATATTGTCTCTAGAATTAAGATCTTTAAAGGTTGAGTCGGTAGAAAATTCGCGAAATCTACCATCTTGACTCAATTCATACATTTTCTTGTCAATTTTAACTACAATAACTCTACAATCAGAAAGATCGCAATATTTAGGATCTCTATCTAATCTAGCCCAAATTAATTTGAGTCTTAATAAAAGTTGTGCTCGTTTTATTTCTAATTTATCACTAACAGGAGAATCGGATGTAGTTTTATGAAGAAAGCCATGAGTTCTTGGTCTTGAAAATTGTGGTTTATCATTTATTACTCTAACAATTAATAGAGGATTATCGCTTAGCTTGTAAGATCCACTGACAACATCATGTGCGGCTCTGTGAGTTCTACTAGGGGTATCAACTCGTTTTACTAATTCTTTATCCGCTAAAACTTCTAAAAGTTCAGCAAGATTTGTTGTGGTATCTTGAGAATCAATTATCAGAGTAGTTTCTGATGATAAATAATCATCAACTAATTTGTCAAAAGTTTTTCCTTTTATTTCTGTTTTGACCGAGAATGTGCGGGCAAATTTTTTGTCTATATTTTTAGTGGGATCTGTTTCAAAAGCACTTTTGCTATCATCATATAGCTTAAGTAGATTAATGCGCGGATTAGTGCTACTTGTGGTTTTTCTACGTTTTTTTTGTTGTAGTGCGGGTAATAGTGTTTTTATTTGGCTATCGACCATCGTAGCAACAAAATCGTTTACCTCTTTATCAGGGACTCCTTTTTCTTCTAGTTTTTTAATTCTTGAATCTTTGTAGGGCATGGTTTCGTTGCCAGAGAAATTGTATAAAAAATCTTTCACGGCTTCGGCTGCATTTGAGAGTAATTCTCGATTGTCGCCATCTTCGTCTTGAGTATTGGATTGTTCTTCGAGAGAACCATGCAGTGCTGATAAAGCTTGATCTATTTTTTTTGAAGTTAAATTTTCTGTTCTTTCATCTCGTGATAAGATATATTCTTCAGATCCTACGCATGTGATGCCATATTTTTGAGCTTCAAGTAATATTGCGATAAATAGTTGAAGTTTTGCGGATTGTTTAAACTTATCCCGTAATGATTCTTTAGATATTTTTTTCTGTTGCAACAATAATTCTTGATATAAAGTTTCGTCAGCAAATCTGAATGCTATAACATCGATGTTATCTTTTTTAGCTTTTTCAAGAAATCTTTTCACTTTTTCAATTTGTTGTTCGAAGTTACTCGTTTCCGTAGCAGGTTCTATTTCTATATATTCATCCCTTTTTTCTTGGGCGGCATCAGTTGCTTTGTCCGCGCTAGATCCATATTCGTCTGAGCTAAGATCCAGTGATATATCACTATAAAATGTACTTCTAGCACGTTTTTTATTTTGAGTGGATGCTGTTCTTCTTACTACTTGGTTAGTCGCAATTGAGCTTATTTTACATTTCCTACTTTTAGAAAGTCGAATTGCTTCTTGCAAAACAGTTGGATATTCTGGTGAAGACGGAGAGTAATCTTGATGTTCATTATTTTTATCAATTATTCTAATTGACCCATTTGGCGTTATAACAAAGACTTCTCCTGATTCGGTAGATTGTAGTATAAGATTTCTATTTTGTAAATCACCAGGAATTCTCGAGGTAAAATAAACCCTAAGCATCTGTCCGTCAATGGCGTTTTGTGCTTTCCTTTTTTCTTCTTCTGCTTCTTCTGCTTCTTCTGCTTTTTTTGGACTATAAGAAGATGCGCTCGCTGTTTGCTTTTTTCTTAAAACTCTTACTTCTTCTTTAAAGCACTCCCCCAAATTTTCTAAGTCTTTTAATATATTAAAACGTTCGTTTTTCTGCTCCAGAAAAGCTGTAAAAATTTCAGGATCACAATGCTGAGGTGCTGTTGTAAAAGATGGTTTTGATGTTTTTGTTTTTTTTGTTTGAGATTCTTTCCTAGTTTTTTCTTGAAATTTATCTACAATATCCTTGCCAATGGCATCACTTATATAAACTTTAACATTTTCGTCGATAATTATGCCGCTAAATTCTGCTGAAAGCGACTCTTGTTTGTTAAAATAATCGCATAATGCTCGAATATTATCGCTTCTTTCTTTCTCTTCCCCTCTTTCTTCCTCTTCCCCTCTTTCTTCCTCTTGTGATTCATGATCGGTATTTTTTCCTTCCAGACTTTTTTGATAACAATCATAGAGTCCTGCGACTATCGTTTCAACATTAGTGGGTGCAGATTTTGCAGAAGACTCATTATTTACAGTAGCAAGGATAACTTCGTCGCCAAAAATTTCTTTTAAGTCAATTTTTGTTTTTAATAATGTCATATCAATTGCACTATCACGACCTATTGCAAATTTAGTATTATTTGCTTTTAGATAATTTTTAAAGGCATTAAGCTTTGTTTTTGTAACTTCTTCTGCTGTATCATCTCTTAACCCTAGTAGGAGTCTTACAATTTCAATGTTCATTTTAATATTATTTATAAGTGAATTTAAAGCGGCCAAACTGTAGCCATAATCGGCTTATTTTTATTATATACAGCAGTTAAAAATAATTGCAACATTCTTTATAGTTATTTATAATCAGCTATATAAACGGCTTTTATTATAAAAATGAATAAAAAATGAACAACAAAAATCAAATCACCATCGCTTACGGCGATGGTATCGGGCCCGAAATTATGGAAAGTGCAATCGCTATCCTCAAAGAATCGGGCGCTGATATTGCTCTCAACATTATCGAAGTGGGCAAAAAAATCTATGAAAAGGGCTTTAATTCGGGATTGATGCCTTCGGCTTGGCAAGAGTTAGCCAGCAGCCGCGTGCTTTTGAAGGCGCCCATTACAACGCCACAGGGCGGGGGTTATAAAAGCCTTAATGTTACCATGCGCAAAAAGCTCGGTTTATTTGCCAATGTTAGGCCCGTAATGTCCTATCATCCTTTTGTAGCTACTAAAAATCCCAAAATGGATGTGGTTATTATCCGCGAAAATGAAGAAGATCTCTATATGGGTATCGAGCATCGCCAGAGCCAGCAGACTTATCAATGCCTTAAGCTGGTTACTCGTGATGGTTGCGAAAAAATCATCCGCTACGCTTTTGAATACGCGGTTGCTAATGGTCGCAAGAAAGTCACTTGTTTTTCAAAAGATAATATCATGAAAATCACTGATGGCTTATTTCACAAGGTTTTTGACGAAATTTCGCTGCAATATCCACAAATTGAAAAAGATCATTACATTATCGACATAGGAACCGCGCGTCTCGCGGCCAAACCCGAAATTTTTGATGTGATTGTTACTATGAATCTTTATGGTGATATAATTTCGGATGTGGCGGCCGAAATATCAGGATCGGTGGGGCTTGCGGGCTCGGCCAATATTGGTCAAGATTATGCGATGTTTGAGGCAATTCATGGCTCGGCACCGGATATTGCGGGTAAAGATATTGCCAACCCTACAGGATTGCTAAACGCAGCCGTTATGATGCTGGTGCATATTGGTCAAAATGAGGTGGCGGCCAAGATTAAAAATGCGGTTAATAAAACTATTGAAGATGGTATCCACACAGCGGATATCTATAATCAGCAAGTTAGTAAAAAAAAGGTAGGCACACAAGAATTTACGCGTGAGGTTATCCTAAGATTAGGTCAAAAGCCGCAAAGCCTGCCAATTGCTGATTTTGGTGACAATATTTCATTAAAAAATGATAAAGAAACAATTATTGTAAATAACCCTACAAAAAATGTGGTTATTCAGTCTAAAAGCTTGATCGGCTTTGACTTATTTATCGAATGGAATAAATCTTTTGATGATTTATTAGTTAAGCTTAACAATATAGAAAATGATCCTCTCGAAATCAAAATGATTAGTGCCAAAGGTCTAATTTTATGGCCTCTAATTGATAAGCATATGGCGCCAAATTATGATGGTGGATTGACAATTTTACGCTTTATTGGCAAAAATATTACTGGAAAATCTAGCAATGAAATCATTGATGCAACCAAGTCCATCAAGGTTTCTGATATTATTGATATTTTAGAAATATTTAATAAAAACAATATTGAATTTGTTAAATATGAAGGCTTATATTTATTTGACGGCAAGCCCGCTTATAGCTCGGGCCAAGGAGAATAAAAGTTTTATAGCGTGGCTCAATTAAAATTGTTTATTTAGCTGCAAATTTTTAGCAAAAATTACTTCTTTGTTAAAATATTAGTCAATCTAGCTTGGATTATGTCGCAATCATATTAAATGATATTTAATTTAATGATATTCAAGTTAAAAAAGCAAAAGATAATTTTAAAATGTCAAGAATAATTGGTATCGATCCGGGTCTTACAAAAACGGGGTGGGGTGTGGTTGAAACGGCAGGAAATTCGCTAAAATTTGTTTCTTGTGGCACTATTTATACCAAGTCCGATCAAGATTTAGCACTGCGTCTACAATATCTACATCAAAATTTATTGGAAGCGATAAAATTATATCAACCTTATGAGGCCGCAATTGAAGAGACTTTTATCAACTCAAACCCTATTTCTTCCCTTAAATTGGGGCATGCGCGAGGCAGTCTGATCCTAAGTTTAGCCATATCAGGGCTTAAAGTGCATGAATATTCAACCACTGCCATCAAAAAAGCAGTGGTAGGGGTGGGAAGGGCTCAAAAAGATCAAATTGGCGCAATGATAAAAATTTTACTGCCCAAGGCCCAATTTACAAGTGAAGACGAGGCCGATGCTTTGGCAACGGCGATTTGTCATATCAATAACAAGTCAGCATGTTACAACAAATTTTGATCAAAAACCGCGAAGAAATGGCTAATTTGGCCCAAATTATCGCAAAAAATGCAAAAAAAGGTGATATTTTTGGCTTAAAAGGTGGTTTAGGGGCCGGAAAAAGCTTTTTTGCCAATGCCTTTATTAATGCTTTATGTGAGCACAAAATAAATGTTTTAAGTCCAACTTTTAATCTAGTTTATTCATATGACACTAAAAAAGGTGAAATTTTTCATTTTGATTTATATCGACTAAAAACCGTTGAAGAGCTTGAGAATATTGGATTTTTTGATGTTTTACAAAATAATATTTGTTTGATTGAATGGCCACAAATTGCACAAAATTTTCTCAAAAAAAATTATACCGAAATTGAGATTTTGATAAAATCAGAGCAAGAAAGAGAGATTTTAATTAAAAATTAGCAAAAAATTGTCGAAATTATCATAAAATTAGAATAATTTCTATTCTTGTTAAAAAATAGAAAAACCTTAGAAATACCATCAAATAAAGGGAAATAAGGAATTTTAGCCCCCCATTTTTTTTGATTATACCCAATATTTAGTGCCAGAGGGCAAACGCAAAATTTAATACCATTAAAGCATTATTTTTTATTTTATGCTGCAAAACTTAATCTGCTGCAAAATTGCTGGCATAAGATTTGGCCTTAAATTTCTCGGCTTGCGGCTCTTCAACTACATAATCATAACCGCTATTTTGTGCAAATTTTATCGCATCTTCTTTATTTTCAAATGAGAAATGTAGCTGAGAAAGTGCGACATTATTAGTTGAAACCCAATACATCACTGGATCAATAGAGCGAGTTTTTTGGGTTTCGATTGGTTCGACATACCATTTGCGCAAATTAGCTTTTCCTGATTGGGTTGGTGATTTTATTGGTTTATAAATTCTGACTTTCATTTTTTAGGCATTTTTTAGGCATTTTTTAGGCATTTTTAAAAATTTTGCAAAAATAATATTGGTGCCAATGCATCCACTAAGCTAAATTTTTGACTTAGAATTAGGCTTAAAAAAGCCGCCATGCACAGCGCTGGCGCAAATGGGAATGTTTCTTCATTTTTAATTTTTACCCAAATGCTACCAAATAATAATCCAAATATACCAGTCATTAAAATAAAAGCCAAGAATTTGCTTGTGCCAAGTAAAAATCCGATGACAAATAGTAATTTTATATCATCTATGCCTAGAGCCTCGATTTTAGCTGTATAACGAAAAATCAGCAATAAAACCACGCCAAATCCGCCATATAAAAGACATCCCAAGCTATGATCGATAAAAGTTTTTAATAAGTTGTTTTGAGGATTAAAAAAAATCAGCAATAAAGCTAGAAAAATTAGGCAATATTGTAGCGAATTGGCGATGAAATATTCTTCAATATCAATTATTGCCATAGTGATCAGAGTGGTAAATACAAGGCAGAATAACATAAAATTAGCATCGATTTTTTTCTCAATTAAATAAAGACTAATAAAACTGATAGCAAAAGATAGTTCAATGAGGGGATAGCGTAGCGAGATTCTTTGTAAACAATTGCTGCATTTTCCTCTTTGTAGTAGCCACGAAAAAAGTGGTATAAGATTTTTTATTCCTAGCTTAAACCCACAATTGACGCACCTTGAGCGTGTATAAACAATAGGTTGATTTTTTGCTAAGCGATAACTTGCAAGCGAGGCAAAACTTCCAATTGTTAAAGCAATTATTGCTATAAAAAAAATAATCATGAAAATTGTAAATTATTCTAGCTGGATTTATATTAATAATTTATTAACCAGATAAATTTTTGGCTAAATTTTTGGCTTTTGGCCTCAAATATAAAATATTTACTGAAGAATTTTTAAATGAAAATAAAAAATTTCTTTTTATTTATATTATTGACAATTTGTGTAGCTTCATGCAAATCCAAACCTGCGCCGATTATTAATAATAGCCAGAAATTTTATAAAAAAGGTATTAGTTATAACAAAGGTAAATATATTGTTGAAGATTTAAGTGACGGCGAGGCTATTAAAAAAATCAGCAAAGAAAATATAACCGAAAAATCATTGCCAAAAATCACTGACTCTGCAGTATCTAAGATAGAGCCAACAAAAGATTTGCCTTTGCAAGATAAAAATCAATCTTTTTTAAACAAGGTTCAAGGCAATAAAATAGAGGTGTTGGAGGGTGATACATTATACAGTATTGCGCGAAAATACAACACGCCAATGCGCGATATTATTGAGCAAAATGATTTATCTGCGCCATATATTTTAAAGCGCGGCGATAAGATAATTATCCCTAAGCCTTCATATCACGAGGTTAAAAAAGGCGAAACTCTTTATAGTATTTCGCGTTTATATAACATGAATGTTGATGCAGTTGTTGCTCTTAATGATTTAAAGGCGCCTTATTCAGTGATAATAGGGCAAAAAATTAAAGTTAAAAATTTGACTGAAAATGATAAAAAAGAGGTGATTTTGGCTAAAAATAATGAAAATTTGTCTAAAAATGATCAAAAAACTACTGAAAATGCCCAAAATTCTAAAAATGCCCAAAATGAGAATCCTGCTCACAAAGTTGAAAAAAAGACACTTTCGGCGGTGGAAACTATTTTGTCTGAGAAAAATAATCGTTTTATTTGGCCAATTAAAGGTCCGGTGATCTCTAAATTTGGTCCCAAAAAAGGTGGATTATATAATGATGGCATTAATATAAAATCGAAAGAAGGCAATGTTGTCAAGGCTGCAGAAGATGGAGTGGTGGCATATGTTGGAAATGAGTTGAAAGGTTATGGCAACTTAATTATAATTAAACATTCAGGTGGTTGGATTACGGCTTATGCACATTTAGCTAGTGCAAATGTTAAGCGAGGCCAAAAAGTTGAAAAGCTGCAAAACATTGCGTTAGTAGGATCTACGGGCAATGTTGATAATCCGCAACTTTATTTTGGATTACGCAAAGGCCGTGAGGCGGTTAATCCTGAATTTTATTTAAAATAAAGAAACAAAATGACAGATTTTTTATTGGAAATTTTTAGCGAAGAAATTCCGGCAAAAATGCAAAAAAATGCCGTACAAAATTTTGCCACAATAGCTTTAGAAACCCTGATTAAAGCTGGTTTGCAGATTAAAGATCAGCAAATAAAAACTTATATTTCACCGCGTCGTCTGGTGCTTTATATTGATGAATTAAGTTTAGAGCAAAAAGTTGCGGCGGTTAAAAAAATTGGTCCAAAAATTAATGCTGACAAAAAAGCGATCGAAGGATTTTTGCGCGCAAATAATTTAAATTCAGAAGATCAGCTTGAAAAGATAGATAATAATGGAAGCTTGTGTTATCTATATCAAAAGCCAGAAACTTCAAGTAAAACATTAAATATCATCCAAAGTTCTTTGCCTATAATTTTACAAAAAATGATTGCCGCTTGGCCTAAAATTATGCGTTTTGATACAGTAAATGGTCAGCAAGCAAAATGGATTAGAGCGATTCGTAATATTTTATGTATTTTTGGTTCAGAAATTGTCGATTTTGAATTTGCAGGTTTAAATTCTACAAATTTAACTTATGGCCATTTGCTTGGCGATAATAAGGCGCTTAAAATTGATCATCCGCAAAATTATATTAATATCTTGCGTGATAATTTTGTAATTGTAGATCATCAAGAGCGCAAACAAAAAATAATCTCGCAAATCAATCATATAAAGGATTCATTACAATTGCAAACGGTTGATGAAGAGGATAAATCACCATTATTTGATGAAGTTGTGGGTCTTTGCGAATGGCCATGTGCGCTTATTGGCAATATAGACGAAAAATTTATGCATTTGCCGCCCGAAGTGCTTATTTTAACGCTTAAACTAAATCAAAAATATTTTTGTTTAAAAGAAAATAATGGTTGTTTATCGACCAAATTTATTTTTATTTCCAACGCGTTAAAAGATGAAAAATCATCTGAAAAAATAATTTTTGATAATCAAAAGATAGTGCGCGCACGTTTGCAGGATGCAAGTTTCTTTGTTGAGGAAGATCTTAAACATCTATTAATTAATAAAGTTAGCGAGCTTAAAAATATTGTATTTCATAATAAATTGGGATCAATTTTTGATCGCATTGAGCGCTTAGAAAATCTTGGCGAGACCTTATCGCTGTGGATTCCGCATTGCGATATTGCTTTAGTTGAGCGCGCAGCAAATTTATGCAAAGCTGATTTGATCACCAAAATTGTGGCTGAAATGCCAGAATTGCAAGGAAAAATTGGTAGCTATTATGCGGCACATCAAAACGAAAATTATAAAATTTGTACCGCAATTTATGAACATTATCTACCGCTTGGTCCTAACTCTGATCTACCTGTTACACCATTAGGCATCGCTTTGGCAATCGCTGATAAAATTGATATAATCGTGGGATTATTTTTGGCGAATGAAAAGCCAACTTCATCCAAAGATCCTTTTGCTCTAAGGCGCGCAGCGCTCGGCATTATTCGCATGTCATTTGTGTATAATATAAATTTGCCATTAAAAGTTTTGGTTGCGAAATCTCTCAAGCTCTACAAACCAAAGCTTCTAGGGGATTTATTAGAAGATCAAATTCAAGATAAAAATTCGCGTCAGGATCAGAAGCAAACATTGATTGATGAAATCATTAAATTTATGTTTGAGCGTCTCAAAAATTTCTTAAAAGAAAATCGCCAGATCCGCGCCGATGTAGTAAATGCTGTGGTTGATGATTATATAAATAATATCGAAACCCGTCAATATTGCGATATTCTTATTATCGCAAGAAAAGCAGCCTTTTTAAATGATTTGGTCTATAGACCAGAAAATATTGTTCTTATCCAGCTATATAAAAGATGTGCCAATGTTTTATCGATTGAAGAAAAACGTGATGGGCGCAAATATGACGATAATCCGACTTCAATAATTTTAAAAGATGAGTATGAAAAATCGCTTTATCATATGATCAAGAAAATCGCGCCCGAATTCAATAAATTGGCTTCAAAAGGAGATTTTGGTGATGCCTTTAAATTATTGATGTTATTAGAAAAACCGCTCGCACAATTTTTTGATAATGTGATTGTTAACGACAAAAATAAGAAATTGCGCGAGAATAGGCTGTTGCTGCTTTCAAAGATCCGGGCCTTATTTGGTAAAGTTGCAGATCTGTCAAGAATTGAGTTGTAAAATTGTTATAATATAACATTTAACCATTCTTTGTTAAAATTTCTTTTAAAGCCAATAATGCAACTTCTTTTTGGGCTTCTTTTTTTGATTTTCCTTGAGCTTCAAAGCTTAAATTTAAGTGCGTTATCATAACTTTGGCGGTAAAAATAGGTGAATGATCAGAGCCGCTGGTTTTAGTGATTTCATATTGCGGCAGTTGTTTTGAGTTAAGCTGAGCAAATTCTTGCAATTGTGAAACTGGATCTTTTGGCGGGCTTAAATTTTGGTTAAAATAATCATGCCAAAATTTGAAGATAAATTTTTGCGATTCATCAAATCCCGAATCGAGATAAATCGCACCAATCAAGGCTTCAAGGGCATTTTCAAGGTTTCGTTTATTATTTTTTCCGCCCAGATTTTCTTCGCCTAAACTCACTCTTAATACTTTTTCAATTTGCACATCTAGCGCAATTTTAGATAATGTATCGCCCGAAACTAAGGAGGCATGGCGTTTTGAAAGGTCACCCTCATTTTCTTGTGGATATTTTTTCATCAAAAATTGCGAAATAACCAGCGATAAAACTTTGTCACCCAGAAATTCAAGCCGTTGATAATTGGTTTCGGATTTGTTATATTTGGTATAGCTAGGATGGGTTAGTGCTTCAAGTAAAAGTGATTCATTTTTAAATTGATAGCTAATATTTTTGCAAAAATTTGCTAATTCCATAAATTAATCAATTTTTTTAAATATCCTTTCTAGCCTTATGGATGTAGACCATTTCCATAATTTCCAAACTGGTTCGCTGCTTGAAAAAAAGATAAAACGTGCTTTGCCAACCAGATTTTCAGCAGAAACATAGCCAACTTGTGATAAAAATCTACTATCTTGCGAATTGTCGCGATTATCGCCCATCATAAAATAATAACCATCTGGCACCTCGTAAACAGCGGTATCATCTTGCGGAGCGTCTTTTACTAAATCTAGTGTAGAAACTTTTTTACCATCTGAAAATGTTTCGATATATTTGTCAGTATTGAATTCATCACCATTTTCTTGCTGATCATAAAATAAACCATCTGGAGTTTTTTCAATTTTTTGATCATTAATATAGAGTACGCCAGAGCGCATCTGTACTGAATCGCCAGGAAGGCCGATAATTCGTTTAATATAATTTATTGAAGGATCGTTTGGATAGCGAAAAACTACAACATCGCCACGTTTAGGCTGATGTGCTTCGCCAAAGAAAAATCGGCCATCGAAAAAACGAAATCCAAAAGGAAAAGAAAATCGGCTATAGCCATAAGAATATTTAGTGACAATTACATAATCGCCAACCAATAAATTTGGCTTCATCGAGCCTGAAGGAATATGAAAAGGTTCAAACAAGCAAGAGCGAATAAGGCCCGCGCATAACAACGCTACTACCAAAGTGTTGATGAAAGATGATTGTTCTTTTTTTAATTTTAGCATTTTGTGATCAAGTTTTGCCCCGTCATTTCTGATGGTTGCCAGATATTCATTAATGACAATATGGTTGGAGCTATGTCGCTCAAGCTTCCATTGGTTAATTTGTAATTTCTAGCATTTTGCATAATTATAATAAATGGTACTGGATTGGTAGTATGCGAAGTGTGAGGTTGATTATCACCATCGCGCATGCACTCAATATTGCCATGGTCTGCCGAGATTAGCATGATACCATTTTTTTCTAAAATGATTTTTTCTAACATTTCCAATTGTTTATCAATAGCCTCGCAAGCCTTGATAGAAGCGGTGATATCGCCACTATGACCAACCATATCGGGATTGGCATAATTAACAATAATAAAATCAAATTCATCAGATTCAAGTGCCGCTTTTAATTTTTCACCAACCTCAAAAGCTGCCATTTCTGGCTTGAGATCATATGTGGCAACTGCTGGTGATTTTATCAAAATGCGCTTTTCGCCGCGCATTTCTTTTTCTTGTCCGCAGCTAAAAAAGAAAGTTACATGTGCATATTTTTCTGTTTCAGCAATGCGCAATTGCTTTAGTCCTTGATTTTCAAGGATTTGAGGCAATGAATTTTTTATTTCAACTGGCGGAAATAAAATTTTGTAAAATTGATTGAGATGCACAGAATATTCTGTCATTGCCAATTTATGAGCAAAGTTAATTTTTTTTGTAGCAAAATTTTTAAATTGATCGTCAAGTAAAGCAAGCGAGATTTCACGAATACGATCAGCACGAAAGTTGCAAGAAATTATGCAATCATCATGCTCTATACCATTATAAACACTGGTTGTACATGGCATTAAAAATTCGTCGAAAATATGATTTTTATATGAATCTTCGATAATCGAAATTGCTTCTGCACGATTGCCATCACCCTTTAGACAGCGATTTTTGGCATCCATTATTGAATCATAGGCAAGTTTGATACGATCCCAATTATTATCGCGATCCATGGCGTAGTAGCGTCCGCTTAGGGTTGCAATATTAATGTTTGGATAGTCTTTAACTTCGTCAAAAAATTTATTAAGATAATTTATTGCACTTTTTTGTGCCACATCGCGACCATCCAGAAAGCCATGAATAAAGACCTTGACACCATTTTTTGCCAAAAATTTTGCCATAAAAATAAGGTGATCTTGGTTGGAATGTACCCCACCATCTGACATCAAACCCATGATATGACAGGCTTTGTGGCTTTTTTTTAGATCATCTATCAATGCAAGTAAATCAGCATTTTTACTAAGATCACCATTTTTTATTGCTTGATTAATACGGGGTAGATCTTGATAAATCACACGTCCAGCGCCAATTGTCATATGGCCAACTTCAGAATTTCCCATTTGTCCCTCAGGCAATCCTACTGCCAAGCCTGATGTTTCTAGGTGTGAGTGTGGGTATTGTTTTAAAATTCGATTATAATTAGGCAAATTAGCTTGCGCTATGGCGTTGTATGGGTTGCTTTCATCGCCAATGCCCCAGCCATCTAAGATACATAATAAAAGCGGTTTTTTTTCACGTTTTGACGAAGTTTGTGAGGCCATTTTATATGATTTTGTTGTGTTAATTTTTAATATTAACTAAAATAATCTAATATTTAACAATTTTTATCTATAGTTTTCAATTAATTTCGAGAAAATGAATTTTAATTCTAGTTTTTTAAAAGAGTTGCAAAGCCGCGGATTTATTGCGCAAATTACTCATCCACAAGAATTGGATAAATTAATGCAAGATAATAAAATCTCAGCTTATATTGGATTTGACTGCACCGCATCATCTTTACATGTAGGAAGTTTGATTCAGATTATGATCTTGCGACTGCTACAAAAGCATGGACATAGGCCTATTGTGCTTTTGGGTGGAGGTACTACTAAAATTGGCGATCCATCTGGAAAAGATGAGTCAAGACAAATTTTAAGTGAAGAAAAAATCAAGCAAAATCTTCACGGAATTCGCAAAATTTTGGCAAAATTCATCGATTTTGGTGATAAAATCGGCCAAAATCAGGCAAAAAATGATAATTTTGCCGCAAAAACTCATTTTGATAAAAATGCAAATATTAATAATGGTAATTTAAGCGAAAATCAACAAAAAACAGCGAATTTTATTCAAAAAAATGCCAATTTTAGCCAAAATAACGCAATTTTAGTCAATAATGATCAATGGTTAAATAATCTAAATTATATCGAATTTTTACGCGAAATAGGGCGCCATTTTTCGATAAATCGCATGTTGGGTTTTGATTCAGTAAAAATGCGCCTTGAGCGCGAGCAGCCACTATCTTTTTTAGAATTTAATTATATGATTTTGCAAGCTTATGATTTTTATGAGCTTAATGATAAATTGGGTTGCGCCTTACAAATTGGCGGGTCAGATCAATGGGGAAATATCGTTAATGGGGTAGAATTAATTAGGCGTATTGGTGCTGAGGCCAATTATAACAAAGATCAAGCAAATTCTTCATTAATAAAATCAGCCAGTGGTGGCATTGCTTATATTGGTGATTTTAAAAATCAAAATGAGTTAGAAAAATACAAGCAAATTCAGTCTAAAAATAAATCCAAAGAAGCATTCGGCCTTACATCCCCATTACTCACCACCGCTGACGGCAAAAAAATGGGAAAAACCGCCGATGGCGCAATATGGCTAGATGCCGAAATGCTAAGTCCTTACGATTATTTTCAATATTTTCGCAATACCCATGATGCAGATGTAGTGCGGTTTTTAAAGTTATTTACCGATCTGCCTTTATATGAGCGCGACGCGCAAAACCACGATCAACCTTGTATAGCAGAGCTTGAAAATCTAAAAGATCAAGAAATCAACAAAGCTAAAGAAATCTTGGCTTTTGAGGTAAGTAAAATATGTCACGGAACAGAAATTGCCAATGAAGTCTTACAAAAAGCGCGCGAAATATTTATCTCAAAAAGCGCAACGGCCTATGAGCTCAAAGAAATAGCACTTCAAGAAGGTAAAAAATTAATCGAAATCATCAAAGAAATTGGCGCTGTCGAATCAAATGGCGAAGCAAAAAGATTAATCGAAGGCAAAGCCGTCAAAATCAATGATGAATTGGTTTTGGATGCAAATCACATGATAAAAAATACCAGCGAATTTAATCTGGCTGTTGGTAAAAAGAAATTTTTTAAGATAAAGATAATTTAATCTTAGCAGTAGAATTAAATTATTTCTAGGATAGTGTCCATAGAGGTCATGATTTGTATCACTAGTTGAGTAATATCGTATCTAATCCTCACTCAAAACCAAAAAACTAATTTTCTTGACTTTGTAATTTTATCAAACTGGTTAGTTTAAAAAAATCCGCGATCAGCGCAAACTATCAATAGCCTTCTTGTAATCATTACTTCCAAAAATATAAGATCCAGAAACCAAAACATTCGCGCCTGCGGCCACAACTTTTTTTGCCATATCGGGATTAATCCCACCATCAACTTGCAAATCAATCAAACGCCCAGTGCGTGCAATTTTTTTACGAATATTAGCAATTTTTTCTAATTGAGATTCAGTAAATTTTTGTCCACCAAAACCAGGATTTACTGTCATTACAAGGATTAAATCCACTTTATCCATCACATAATTAAGCATTTCTTCGCTACTAGATGGCACCAGTGAAACACCGGCTTTTTTGCCCAAAGATTTAATTAAAGCAAGGCTGCGATCAAGGTGAATAGAGGCTTCGGCATGTATAGTGATAATGTCTGCGCCCGCGTCAGCAAAGGCTTTAACGTGATTATCAGGATTATTGATCATCAAATGCACATCAAAAGGCAGTGAAGATGAGCTACGAATTGACTTTACAACTTCATTGCCGATGGTAATATTAGGCACAAAACTGCCATCCATAACATCAATATGGATATAATCAGCGCCTGCATTGGTAATAGATTTTAATTCATGGCCTAAATTGGCAAAATCGGCTGATAAAATTGAGGGTGCAATTTTTATTTGGTTTTTCATGTTTTTTTAAATATGAAATTGTTTAAATTTAAAAAGACAAAAATCTTAAAATTTAATATAATATAAACGATTATCGCTAGAAAATCATGATTATCAAGGTTTTTAATACATTATCGCGCAAAGAAGAAGTACTCGAGACAATGCAGCCTGATCATCTTAAAATGTATGTTTGCGGACCTACGGTTTATGATCGTCCGCATCTTGGCAATGCAAGAAGTGCGGTTGTTTATGATATGTTTTATCGCTTTTTTCAGCGCATATATAAAAAAGTGACTTTTGTGCGCAATATTACTGATGTTGATGATAAAATTAACACTGCTGCCAAAGCGCGCCAGATCAGCATCAAGCAACTTACCCAAGAAATTACAAATTTGTTTCATCAAGATACTGATGTTCTTAATATTTTGCGTCCAACTCATGAGCCGCGCGCTACCGACCACATTGCTCAAATGATTGTGATGATTGAAGAATTGCTTAAAAACCGGCATGCGTATATAAGCGAGGGCCATGTTTTATTTGATGTAAAATCTTATCAAGATTATGGCGCATTATCACGTAGATCATTAGATGAAATGATTTCGGGTGCGCGCGTTGAAGTGGCTTCTTATAAAAAAAATCCACTCGATTTTGTGCTGTGGAAACCGGCTAATGCTGATGATGATGCCTCTTCTATATTTGAAAGCCCATGGGGCAAAGGTAGGCCAGGATGGCATATCGAATGCTCAGCAATGAGTAGGCAATATTTGGGCGACGATTTTGATTTTCATGGAGGAGGGGCGGATTTGCAATTTCCGCATCACGAAAATGAAATCGCGCAAAGCAGATGCAGCAAGGCGCAATCGCATTATGCAAATTATTGGATTCACAACGGATTTTTAACTGTAAATGGTGAAAAAATGAGTAAATCGCTCAAAAATTTTATCACTGTTTACGATCTGCTCCAGCAAAATATTAAAGGCGTTGTAATTAGGTATTTATTGCTTGCAACCCATTATCGAAAACCTTTTGATTATAATCAAAAAGCACTTGAAGATGCACAAAAATCAATTGATAAATTTTATGCAATTTTTGATGAAAATGATTTACTTGAATATCGAATGAATAAACTATCTAGCCTTGATAAATCTGATTTGATGACGGTTATATTAGAATATCTTGCCGATGATTTAAATATTGCGAAAGTGTTTGCGCATCTTCATAAAATTGTTGCAGAAATTCAAAGTGAACAACTAAAATTAACAGATTTTATCAATAATATGCAAAATCAATCACCACAAGGATTAACAAGTGATGATCAAAATAAAAAATCACAGAAAAAGCTAAAAAATCAAAAACAAGATTTTATAGCAGTCCTTGATTTTCTAGGCTTAATTGACGATAATTATTTTATAAATAATTTGATAAAATCAGTTGATGAAAATTATATAAATGAGCAAATCCAGCTTAGAGCCAATGCCAAAGTGGCTAAAGATTGGGCAGTCGCAGATAAAATCCGCAAAGATTTGCTTGAAAAAAATATTATACTTGAAGATAAAGCAACTGGTACAAGTTGGAAAATTACAAAATAATTTATAATGATAAAAATCGAAAATCCGCTTAATCCAAAATTAGAATTAGAATTTTACGATCTATACAGCCATAAGGGTTTACAGAAGTTAGATAAAAAATTTAATGATTTTTTACAACAAAAAAATTTTGCAATTTATCAAAAATATCGTTCTTTAAAAAATAATACTCAAGCATTAGATAAAAAAAATCGTGATGCTGTGCTAATAGATCTGGCGCGGTTTGTTGAGCAATTTCTTGTTTATGCTTTTGATATCGAAAATGAAAATTTAGCGTTAATAGAAAAACATAAATCATTAGAAAAAATTTATTTTGTAAAGCGAGAATTTGTGCAAAGAATTATCGCAAAAAAATATGATGAGAAAGATATAAAAAATTCTCAGGTCAACGCACAAAAGATTCTAGAGCAATTGTCAATTAAATATTCTGATATTGATGATTTAGAAAAAAAACTTAGCGAAAAAATTTTTGTCTTATTACAAAATCACAAAAATCTAACTGAAACGCAAGAAGACGAATATGATTTGCTCAGTATTTATGCGGCTTTAGCGCTATATGATGATGAAGAAAAAAAAATACATGCCAGTGGTTCTTTATTTAAATTACCGCAAAAAATTGATCATCAAAAATTATTCGATTTTGTGGCAGATGGTGATAATGTTGGTGCCAAAGATCATTCGCAAAGCACTTGTCAAAAAAATCAACCGTCAAGAAATGGTTTTGATTTAACCGATAAAGGCTTTTCGCTTAATCAAACCATGGCTGAAGCGCATTATTGTATTTTTTGTCACAATCAAGATAAAGATTCGTGTCGTACTGGTTTATATGAAAAAAACTCTGAAAATATATTTAAGAAAGATCCGTTAAGCTTAGAGCTTCATGGTTGTCCACTAGATCAAAAAATTTCTGAAATGAATTTGCTTAAAAGCGAAGGATTTTCAATCGCGTCTCTCGCAATTGCCACTATCGATAATCCACTGCTAGCAGGCACGGGGCATCGAATCTGCAATGATTGCATGAAATCTTGTATATATCAAAAACAAGATCCCGTCAACATACCTCAAATTGAAAGTGAAAATCTAAAAGATGTTTTAAATTTGCCATATGGTTTCGAGATTTACTCTCTGTTGACTCGCTGGAATCCACTAAATTTTGAACATCCGATTGCGCAGAAAAATTCAGGAAAAAAAGTTTTAATTGCAGGTCTTGGTCCAGCAGGATATACGCTTGCGCATTATCTACTAAATGATGGACATTTAGTGGTGGCTATAGATGGATTGAAAATTGAGCCTCTGGATCCTTTAATTTCGGGTATCGATCAATTTGGCAATCGTCAAAAATTTAAACCAATAAAATTTTTAGATGAAATTTATGAACCGCTGTCTACGCGTTTGATTCAAGGGTTTGGAGGTGTTGCTGAATATGGGATAACGGTTAGATGGGATAAAAATTTCTTAAAAATAATTCGTCTTTTGCTAGAGAGGCGCGAAAATTTTCGCATGTTTGGTGGTCTGCGCTTCGGATCGTCGATCACCGATAAAATTGCTTTTAATGAATATGAATTTGATCACGTTGCACTCTGTATTGGCGCGGGTCGACCTAATATCATCAACCTAAAAAATAATTTTGCAAAAGGGGTCAGATCAGCATCGGATTTTTTGATGTCCCTGCAATTGAATGGCGCGTTTCAAGAATCAATTCTTTCGAATTTACAAATCAGAATGCCGATCGCTGTAATTGGCGGAGGTCTTACTGCTGTTGATTCGGCCTGTGAAGCGCAAGAATATTATTTTATTCAGATCAAAAAATTTGCCAAAAAAATTGATGAAATTGGTTATGAAAATGTTTTTTTAACTCTAAATGAAGAAGAGAAAAAAGTTGCAAAAGAATTCTATGAAGATGCGCAGATACTGGCGCTGGATGGTAAAAAAAAGTTGTTAGAAAAATATGGAAATGTCAAAATTTTATATCGCAAAAAAATCCAAGATTCTCCCGCTTATCGTTTAAATCATCAAGAGCTTGCCAATGCTTTTACTGAGGGCGTTGAGATGGTACAGAATTTCGATCCAGATGAAATTATTTGCGATGAATTTGGTAGCGTTAATGCGGTTAAATCTAAAGATGAAAAAATTATCGATTGTAAAACTTTATTGATAGCCGCTGGAACTACGCCAAATATAGCACCATTACTCGAGGATAATCTTGATTTTGAGCTAGATGGCAAATATTTTGAAGCAATTGATGAATTTGGTAATAAAATTATTTCAAATCACAGTGCAAGACCTAGAAAATTCAGTGTTCTCACTAAAATTGATGAAGATAAAAATGCTGTAAGTTTTTTGGGTGATTTACATCCAAATTTTGAAGGAAATGTGGTTAAAGCCATGGCCAGTGCTAAATTGGGCCATAGACAAATTTCAGAGATTATAAATCAATGCAGCCGCAGTAAAAAGAAACTCAGAAAAAAAATCAAAAAAACCGATGCAGCTCATCATGCGCTTGAAAAAGAGCTTAATCGAAATTCTTCACTAAAACAAGGTAATGATCATTTATATTTTGCGGATTCAGTTAAATCAAGGATTGGTAGGATTGGCAATTATATAAATTATCAGTTAATAAAATCGCAAAATAGCAAATTTTTACACAAAATTAATGATGATTTTAATGTACGTATAAAAGATATAAATATTTTTTCTAATCATCTTGTTGAGCTTACGGTCAAGGTGCCTCTTCTTGCCAAACAAACCAAAATAGGGCAGATTTTTAGATTGCAAAATTATCATGCTTTAGCACCAAAAATTAATCAAACAATCCTAGCGATGGAGGGCGTTCCTGTTACGGCACTGGATATTGATAAAAGGCAGGGCACTATAAGCGCCATTATTCTTGATGCGGGAGGTTCGACTGCACTAATTAAAAATTTCAAAATTGGCGATAAAGCGGTATTTATGGGGCCTTCTGGCAGGCCAACTGAAATTGCTTGCAATGAAACCGTGCTTTTAATCGGTGGTGGACGAGGAAATATGCCGCTTGCAATCATCGCTAGAATTTATAAAAAACATGGTTGTAAAATTATTTTTTGTGCCGGATATCGCGACAATGCTTATATAGCTAGGCAAAACGTAATTGAAGATGTGAGTGATGTGGTAATTTTTGCAGTTGAAAATAATAAAGATTTAAAATCAAAAAGGTCGCAAGATTTTGTATATCAAGGTACTGTGGTTGATGCTATTGAAAAATATTTTACCAAAAACCCAGAAAAAATTGATCGAATTTTTACCATCGGCAGTGATAAGATGATGGCGGCGATTGCTGATTTGAGGCATAAAAACACCGTCAAATCGATTTCTGGGGCCAAAATCGCCATCGCCAGCCTAAATGCTCCAATGCAATGTATGCTTAAAGGTGTATGCTCACAATGTTTGCAAAAACGTAAAAATGAGCAAGGAGAAATAGAATATTTTTATTCATGCGCAAGCCAAGATCAGGACATGGATAAAATTGATTTTGCGCATTTAAAAAATCGATGTGATCAAAATTCAACCCAAGAAAAAATCACTAAAATCTGGCTTGATAAATTCTTAAGATAATTTAGTGATTTGTTATATTATAACATATTGTTTGCTTAGGCCCTCAAATATAATTATTGGCCGTTCACCACCACAACCGCGCGGCGATTTTTTGAAAAAACATCTTCTGAATTGCCAAAATAAGCGGGACGCTCTTTACCATATGAAAGTACTTGCATTCTGCTTGAATTGATGCCAGCCCTTTCAAGATAGGTTTTAACTGCAACGGCTCTTTTTTCGCCAAGAGCGATGTTGTATTCACGCGTGCCTCTTTCATCGCAATGTCCTTCGATGGTAATTTTAATTTCAGGACTATCTTTAAGCCATGCCGCCTGCACATCCAGTACCTTTTGCGATTCATCAGTAATTGCTGCAGAATCGTAACCAAAAAACACGCGATCTTGCACTTCTACCTCTTTGATAGTTTCAACTTGACCCTCGTTTAATGCCTGAGCTTGCTGCTCATTGGCGATAGTTTGATATGGGGCCTCTTCAATGATTTGATCATCAATTTTGACTTGATCTTCAGTTAGGGTGCCGGTATCTTTGGATTTAGTCTGGCAGGCCGCAAATAAAAGCACCAAGGCAAGTACGGATAATTTGTTTAACATGACTTTTTCTCCTAAAAATTAGTTAAAATCGAATGATTAAAAATATAGCTTATTTTAATGATAATGTCAATTAAATAAAAAAACTTGCACTTAACACTTGTTTTTGCTATAATTGGTACAGACTTAAGGTTTTATTCTTTAAACAAATATACAAACTATGAGTAGAAGTGTTTCAGTGACGCCATTTGATTTAGATCGTGAAAAGCGAATTTTATTCGCACAATTCGATTCTGAATATGGTTTTAAAGAAGATCAGTCGCGATATCTAAAAGAAAAATTTAATGAAAGAATAAGAGGTACCGATCCCTCTTCATATCATAGATTATTTGAAGGCATGAGATATCTTGGCGAAGAAAGAAAGCAAAGATTAGAAAGGCATGCAAATGTTTTGCGTCAACAAGCCGAGGTTGCAAAAATATCTCAAGATCCAACAAATATTGATACAAATGCTGCCGTTGCAGAGATGCAAAATCGTATTTCTCTTGAAGGTCAAGGCTCAAGATGGAAATCTGAAGAAGATAGATTTGATCCTGCATTTTATCATATACGTGATGATGAAAAAGATAAAATTGAACAAATTATAAGCAATAGAGGTCCTGTAACGCAACTTGGCGTGGCTAATTTTTCTTCAGAATTGATGCCGTCAAATAGTCTTGCTAAAAATATTGCCAGTTCTTTCCTGCCTTTTCCGGCCTCTATGGCCTCTTGGAGGCAAGCTAATAGCTATCCTCGTTTGCTTAAAAAAGCGCGTGCACAAACAAGGGCCGCGATTTGCGAAATCAACTGGCAGATTGATAATTTTTTAGAAACTGGTCAAGTTAGGGATGCTCCTAAAAATGTGGTTGCTAGCTCAAATCCCTTTGTTAATTCGGATGTTGCGCATGATATTGCTGCGGGGGTTAATAGGCTGCTATCATTTGTAACAAATCAAAAACGCGATCCTAAAAAAACTGCAGATTGGGCTAAGTTTGAAAGATACAGAAATAACGTAGTTCTGCCGTCATTGCTGCACAGAATATCGCCAAATGATACCAAGCATGCAGAGCTTTTTAGAAAATATAAACAAATTATTGAGCAGGGGCAAGCTGATGGCACTGGATTATTGGATCCAGCCGCATTTAATAAATTAATGGCATTATTTGAAAATGAAATTAAGGCTGCTAATGCAGGAAATGAGGCGCAGAACGAAGAGATGATGAAGAAGGTTAATGAAATAAACCAAAAAATGTATGAAGCGGTTAAAGATAAAACAGCTGACGCTGACGATATGCGTATGGCTCGTGTAGCGCAATTATTTTTAATGATTAGTCCTTTTGCTGGAATTGCTTATATGGGACCAGTGCTCAACGTGTTTTCGGGAGTTTTTCAAAATGCTGGCGGGATTGCACAAGGTATTTCATCTCTTGCTAGTAGTGATTTTTGGGGTCCACTTGGTAAAGTGGCAGAATTTTTAAGAATCGATGATCTTATCGAGTGGTTTTTAGAGGATATGCCGATTATTGGAAATATTTTTGATATAACCGATGAAATTGTTGGTAGTAATATTGGACAAACAGTTATTGGTGGGGGCATGTCAGTTTTGTCTGGTCCTGCAATACCTGTGATAGTTGGTGCAGCATATTGCTTTCCACGCTTAAAGAATGAAATGCAGCATTTTGAAAAACATGGTCCATTATTAGAAAAACACACAAAAAGCCTTGCGGATGAAGTAAATAAACTATTAAGCAAGATGAAAGATCCTGAATCATTCTATAAACTTGATTCTGCAGAGGCTTTGATAGATAAAAAATTTGACATTTATAAAGAAGATTATGTTGTTAAAACAATAGCACTCTTTGTTCAGCATTTATATTCGCATCAAGAAAGAGGTAGTAATAAGGGGGATTATCTAAAAATGTTATTAGATGATAATATAGTCTCAAATGGCATGACTCTAAGTGAAATCCTTATTGCTAGAAAAATAATTGATGAAGATAATGAGACAATTGATCAAAAGAAATTACTCGAATTTTTATCTGAACATAAAGAAATAAGGCAGCAAATAGATCAAATGCTTTTATTGTTTTATGAAGTAGGTAGGGCCGACGAGGTACCGCCAACAATGAATCAGATAATTGATGAAGTAAAAGAGGTTGCATCGGATCCAGTTCGGAGTAAATTATATAGAGAAAATGCTACAGAAAGTCGCGATCTATGTTTTCTTGAAGCTTCGCAAGAAAATTATCCAGATATACATCCTCTTGATCGAACAAAAGATTTACAGCAAGAAGCAAAGAGGCTTACTGAAGAGATGAAAAAAGCGGATTTAGATGATATCGATAATTTAGGGAAGCTTATTACGAATGATCAAACGGCTGATCAAGTTAAACCTTCTTTATCGCCAGCTGATCCCAAAGGATTTTTGCTTGGATCAATGCTAAATCCTGCCTACAGACGTAGTGGAGTAATGGCTTTATAATTTATCATTTATGTATAAACTTTATCACCATCCATTATGCCCTTTTTCACGAAAAGTGCGCATATATTTAGCTGCTAAAGAGGTATTATTTGAGCTGGTGGTTGAAAATTTTTGGGAAAGGCGCAAAGAATTTATTGCGCTTAATGCCGCAGCTACTGTGCCCGTGATGTTTGATAATAATAATGCTGTGGCGATTAGTTATAGCTCGGTAATTGTTGAATATATCGAAGAAAAACATCAAGAAATTCGTAATTTTATTGGCAAAAATATTGAAGAAAAAGCTGAAGCGAGGAGGTTATCTATCTGGTTTGATGAAAAATTTTATCACGAAGTTTCGCGTTATATAATTAATGAAAGATATCTTAAACGTTTTTTACCTGGATCACACGCACCTGATTCGGATATTTTGCGCGCTGCTAGGCGCAATCTCAACGTACATCTCAATTATATCGAATATTTACTTGAAAGCCGCAAATATCTAGCGGGAGACTATATTTCGATCGCGGATTTTTCTGCGGCAGCACAAATTTCAGTGCTTGATTATTTTGGTGATATTAATTGGCAACATTATCAAACCGTAAAAGATTGGTATGGTTTAATTAAGTCGCACAAGGCTTTTCACGATATTTTAAAAGATCGTATTGCCAATATTAATCCTCCTGAATGGTATTCAAATATAGATTTCTAAATGATCGAACTAAATTTTGAAAAAGCGCAAATTTTTTTGCAGCAAAATAATTTTTTTGATTGTGAAATAAAAAAAATTGCGGGCGATGCCTCTTTTCGTTCATATTATCGTATATTTCATCAAAAAAGCGATGTTAATTATATTTTGATGTTTGCCCCGCCGAGTCATGAAGATATTCATCCTTTTATTAAAATTGATCAATTTTTATTCGCGTATAATTTTTCAGCGCCGAAAATTTTTGCAATTGATGAAAAAGAAGGCTTTATTTTGCTCGAAGATTTTGGTGATGATAGTTATGGCAGAGTGCTAAAAGCTCTCGACTCTAATCTTGAAGAAATTGAACTCGACTTATATAAAAAAGCTTGTGATTGTTTAAGCGAGTTGCACAAAATTGCGCCACCGCAAGATCTGGAGTGTTATAATCATGCACTACTTTTTCGCGAAGTAATGCTTTTTGTGGATTGGTATCTCAAATATATCAAAAAAGTTGAGCTCAACCTGCATCAACGTGCGCAATATAAAAGAATGTGGTTTGATTTATTCGATATGCTTAATCGTGATAATCAAATATTGGTTTTGCGCGATTACCACGCTGACAATCTAATGCTAGTTAAGGATAGAGCAGGGTATAAATCGGTGGGATTGCTTGATTTTCAAGATGCGGTTGTTGGATCTCGTGCCTATGATTTGGTGTCTCTGCTAGAAGATGCTAGGCGTGAAGTGTCTCAAATTAATCGCCAAAAGTTATTAGACCACTATTTAAGCCATTCTCAGCTTGACAATAAAAATTTTATGGTAGATTATGAGATATTGTCGTTGCAACGCAATATAAAAATAATTGGCATTTTTGCCCGTTTAGCATATAGAGACTCTAAGCTTCATTATTTAGATATGTTACCAAGAGTTATCAATTATGTTAAGATACGACTCAAATCAAGAAATACTGCTTTTGATGAGATTTCTGAGTTTATTGAACAATTTATTTAGTAAATTATGACTTCAGGGGTTAAAGATAATAATTTAGATTTTCCAGGGCACTCTCCGTCCAAACCTCAGGCTACAAACACGCTTGATTCAGCTTTTTCAGAATATGATCGCCAAAGACAAATTTCGGCACTTGAAAATAATATCGTCGATGATTTAGCCTTCAGATTGTTTGATTATGTTTATAATGTAGTAGATGCCAGCGAAGAGCAAATTTTTAGAGGAGAGATCCCTAAAAGCGAGCAAAGCGATGGCGTTACCAACAGATCAGTGTGGGTTCTGAATCGCATCCAAAAAATTGTTAATGATAATCAAACCGGTGCCGTTGTTTTGGCTACTCCGTCAGTTGTTATGTATTATGATCCTGCAGCTTATGCTTTCGGAAAATGTATGGGATCTGGAGTTGTTGATACTATCTGCGGTGTTAGCAACGAATTTGCGCAATCTCGTATTAAGCCGCATACTTCACTAAAACTGTCTGCAGCAGCTTCTTTAAACAATTCTGCCCAAAATTCTCGTGGATAAAATTAGTTATTTGTTATAATATAACATTCATTTGTTATATTATAACAATGGTGATTTGTATCGCATTTCTCGATGTTTTTAGCTAAATTGCTAATTTTAGAAATTACGCCAGTATAGAATGTTGCTGGCATAATTGCTCTAAGCCTTTATATCTCAATGGATAGCCATAATATGGTTTTAGCAAATCGATGCGATGATTTTTTTACGCTTATAAATCATCCGAATAACTAAATAAAAAACCTTATAATTTCTTACAAAAATTATCTAGAGAGCAAATACTTCCAAAAATATTTACCAATAAATACCACTAGAAATTTATCGATATAATCAAGTAATGCGAAAATAGTGGCAAAAAAACCACAATAAAAAAGCCAAGAAAATTATTATCTTCTTGGCTTCTTTTTACTTTTTAGATTTTACTACTACTTCTTTTTTTTCGCAGTAGTTTTTTTCTTAGCTACAGTTTTTTTAACTGCTTTTTTAGCTACTGTTTTTTTAACTGCTTTTTTTGCAGTTGATTTTTTAGCTGCTGCCATAAGTTTTTTTAATTTAAGTTTTTAATTTTATTTCCAATAAGAATAACAATTTCAAATAGTAAAACCATCGGAATTGCTAAACTTATCTGACTCAAGACATCCGGTGGAGTAAGGATTGCAGCTATTATAAAAATAATCACAATCCAATATTTCCTCTTCTTTCTTAAATCATCGGCAGTAAGAAAACCAAATCTAATTAAAAAAAGCAAGAGAATTGGTAACTGAAATGCAATTCCAAATGAAAAAATTAAATCAATTACTAAATTTAAATATTCGCTGATTTTAGTTTCAAGTTGAATAGGTAGTTGATAATGTCCAGCGAGCCCAGCAAATTCAAAGCTCAAGAAAAATTTAAAAGTTATTGGCAATAAAAAATAATAAGCCAATGCCGCTCCAAACAAAAATAAAAGTGGAGCGAAAAACAACAATAGTAAAATTAATTTTTTTTCTTTTTTGTATAAAGCGGGTGCTAAAAATAAATAAAATTGCACTGCAAAAAACGGAAAAGAAAAAAATAATGAGGCGTAAAATGCAACTTTTGTAAAGGTGATGAAGCCTTCAGCGGGGCTGGTGTAGATGAGTCTGCGATTTTCGTGAGATGTAAAAGAATCTGCTAATGGTTGCAATAAAAATTGATAAATTTGTGTAGAAAAAAAATAGCAAACACAAAATGCAACACTAAAAAAAATTAAAGAAAAAATAATTCTATTTTTTAATTCGACCAGATGTTGTTGTAAAGAAAGTTTTTCTGTCATGGCTGCGAAGCATTGATTTTATTGGGTTTTTTTGAAGTGTTTTTATTTTTTGTTTAAAGTTTTTATTGGAATTTTTTTTGTGGTGTAAATTTTTTTATCAATTTTTTTAATAAAATTATTTTTTTATAAAAAAATAATTATGAATTTTTTTCTAAGAATTTTTCTGCAATATCAATTTGATTTTTTACTGAATGATGCGAAGTACCGCCAAAACTGGTTTTAGACGATGTTGAGTTTTCTACACTTAATACATCAAATATTTTTTGAGAAATATTTTTTTCAATTTTTTGCATATCAGCGAGATCTAATTCATGTAGTTCAAGATTTTTTTCTTCGGCAATTTTAACAATTTTTCCAGTGATGTGATGAGCATCACGAAAAGGAATTTCTAAATTTTTAACTAACCAATCAGCAATATCTGTTGCTGTCGAGTAGCCGCTACGAGCCATTTGCAGCATTTTTTGATTTTTTATTTTTATATCAGCAAGCATAGCCGACATTGTTGCAATTGCTAATTTAATATTTTCGCAACTATCAAAAACAACCTCTTTATCTTCTTGCATATCTTTTGAATAAGTTAGTGGCAAAGCTTTCATTACGGTTAAAAGTGAAATCATTGATCCATAAATACGTCCAGATTTAGCGCGGATGAGTTCAGCGGCATCGGGATTCTTTTTTTGAGGCATTATAGAGCTTCCTGAGGTAAAAGCGTCAGAAAGCGATATAAACTCGAATCCTTTGCTCATCCAGATAACAATTTCTTCTGCAAAGCGCGATAAATGGGTAGCGATTAGTGATGCACAAGATAAAAATTCAATTGCAAAATCGCGATCAGATACCGAATCCATTGAGTTAGAGGTTGGTCGATCAAAACCTAGTTCGCTGGCAGTATAATGACGATCGATTGCAAAAGAGGTTCCTGCCATTGCGCAAGCACCGAGTGGGCATTCGTTCATGCGGATGCGTAAATCATTGAGTCGCGAGATATCGCGTTTAAACATTTCAAAATAAGCCATCATGTGATGTGAAAATAAAATAGGCTGCGCAACCTGTAAATGCGTAAATCCGGGCATTATCACGCTTAAATTTTCTTTTGCTTTTTTTAAGAAATTTTTTTCAAGTTCGAGTAATAGATTTTTTATTTCATCAATTTCATCGCGAATAAATAAACGAAAATCTACGGCAACTTGATCATTGCGAGATCTAGCTGTATGAAGCTTTCCAGCTACATCGCCAATAATTTCTTTTAAGCGTGATTCGATATTCATATGGATATCTTCGAGCTCTTTTTTAAAAATAAATTCACCTGCAGAAATTTCTTTTTCAATTTTTTGCAATCCATCAATTATTTTTTTTGATTCATCAACGGAAATGATATTTGTTTTTGCCAACATTTTTGCATGAGCAATGGATCCTTTTATATCTTGCTTATAGAGCTTTTTATCAAATGAAATTGATTGATTAATTTCAAGCATCATTTTGGCTGGACTATTTTCAAAACGTCCACCCCACATTTTATTTGCAGAATTTTTTGTCATATTTTTTAGTTAAAATTTTTAGCAATTATGGTTTTCAATTCAATAATTACGCGTGTAAAACCCATTAAAATACAATTATAAGCTATATCTTTTAATTTAAAATTTAAAATTTACAATTCATTAAAAATAGGCCAATTAGGACTAATATTGTATGAAAATTTATTAAAATGCAAAAACATCATTTTGATCGCAGCTCTCTAAACCTAATCACTCGCTGGTGGATTGATATCGATAAAATTAACGTATTGATCGTTTTAGGTGTCATAGTGTTTGGCCTGATGATGACTGCTACTTCTAGTCCCGCGATAGCAAAACGTATTGACGTAGAAAAATTTTTTTTCTTAAAAAAACAATTGATATTTGCTGCTATAGGCTTGATTTTGTTGGTGTTGATATCGTTTTTGGATCAAGAGAAAATTAAAATTTTTGCTATCATTGGATTGGCAATAACTATTATTTTTTTGATTGCAGTTTTATTTTTTGGTATCGAGGCAAAGGGTGCTAAAAGATGGATTTCTTTAGGGGGGTTTACCCTACAACCATCTGAATTTTCTAAAACATTCTTTGTGATATTAAATGCCTATATTTTACAAAGATTTAACGACGAAAAATGGACGATAAAATATGGTATTTCAACTGCTTTATTTACCTTTATTGCCTTATTGTTAATTTTGCAGCCAGATTTTGGCATGACAATCACGCTTACAGTGCTATGGTTTACACAGCTCTTTATATATGGTTTACCGATTTTTTTAGTGGTGATCATAGCTATATTGGCTCTTCTAGGAGCAATGGCCGCCTATATTGTACTGCCCCATGTCGAAGATCGTATCAATAAATTTTTAGATACTGATGGTAAAAATTATCAAGTTGAAAGATCGCTTGACGCCTTTGTAAACGGCTCTTTCTTTGGTACTGGGCAGGGTAATGGTGTGGTAAAAAAATTTATTCCTGATGCTCATACTGATTTTGTTTTTGCGGTGATTGGCGAAGAATATGGCGTGCTTACAGCTGTAATGGTGGTTATAGTGTTTTTATATCTAATAACTCGCATTATAAAATACGCTATCGACGAAGAAAACATGTTTGCGTATCTTTCAATTTGTGGTTTAATGATGCAATTTACGATGCAAACTATTGTCAATATTGGTGCCAATCTTCGTTTATTGCCCGCTAAAGGTATGACTTTGCCTTTTATTAGTTATGGCGGATCTTCGATGATATCAATGGCAATCTGTTTTGGTTTGATTTTAGCTTTTACTAAGCGTAAATATCACAAAAATGTAGATTATGGTAATGTAAAGCTGATTTAGTTAAAAACCTCTAAAAATGGCCTCTAAACCCTTTTAAAGGGCATTTTAAAGCCAGATTAATCAACCATAGCTGATTTTTTACTTTTGGCTGAGCTTTGAATAAAAAATTTCACCAATTTTTCACCATCTTTATCAACAAATTCAATCTCAAGTTTTTCATTGTCGCGTTTAAATCTGATGATGTGGCTAGCGGTCTTTTTATCTTTGATAACTTGGTTCCAACCCATTTGTGGCAAGGTTTCAAGATAAAATTGACGGATTTTTTGTAAATCTTTATTGCTTTTATAACTGGCCGAAATCACGCTGCCGCTGGCTATATCAAATTCAACGGGATCATCTGATAATTTAGTTAAATTTTTAGCGAGTGGAATATCTTTAGATCCTTCTACGAAACGGTTTTTAGCGCCATCAATATTGCCACATGAGTATAAAAAAACGCATAATGATAATAAAATTATCTTTTTCATAAATTTTTTAAATAATCGCCGCTAATGAGGCAATGTTAATAAAGCTGCTAACGGATTACATTATAAATCATTTAAATGATTGATGCTAGAGAAATTATCAATAATAGCGCAAAATGCTACAAAATTGAGCTTTTTTGGCTAGTTTTGACAAGATTGGCAATAAAAACTTGACCGTCCATTCTGAGTGATTTTTATAATATTATCGCTGCAAGCGCTACATTTTGCTTGATTGCGCCCATATACCAAAAAATTATTCTGAAAATTGCCAAGATTTCCTGCAGAATCAACATAGTCATTAATCGAAGAGCCGCCTTGCTCGATAGCTTTGGTTAAGATTTTTTTAATAGCAAAAACTAGTTTTTTTATTTCACTTTTTTTTAGTGATTTTGCACTACGTAGCGGAGAAATTCTTGAATTAAATAATGACTCATTAATATAGATATTTCCTACTCCAACAACGATTTTATTGTCCATCATTGTAGTTTTGATATTAGTGCTTTTATTTTTTAGTTTTTGTAATAAATAATCGGGATTAAATTCGTCACTAAGTGGCTCGCAACCAAGATATGAGAGCGTTTTATAGTTTTTTATTTCTGAACTATAAATTAAATCCACAAAACCAAAACGCCGCGGATCGTTTAAAACCAAGCATTTGCCATTATCTAAATAAGAAATAAAATGATCATGTTTTTGTATTTGATAGGTGCTAGAATCTTTAATAACAAGCCTTCCGCTCATGCCAAGATGAATAATCAGACTATAATTTTTATCAAAATTGATGATTAAATAACGAGCTCTTCTGGCAATAGAATTAATTTTTTTGTCTTCTAAGGCAGATAAATCAAGGTTTGAATTGATTCGCATTTTTTTATCAGAGCGCAAAATTTTTTGTATTTTTTGCCCTTGGGTCTGTATTAAACCGCGTCGAATGGTTTCTATTTCTGGTAATTCAGGCATAAATTATAAATTGAAAAATCAATAAATATCGCTATAATCCACAAAAAACTTAAAAAATATATAATATAAAATGAGTGAAAATTATCAATATATTTTACAACTCCCTAAAGAAGCCGAAAGCGATAACAAGCTATTGATGCATAGCTGCTGTGCGCCTTGTGCCGGCGATTTGATGGAGCGCATGATCCAATCAAATATTGATGTGACGGTGTTTTTTTATAACCCAAATATTCATCCTTTAAAAGAATATGAAATTCGTAAAAATGAAAATAAAAGATTTGCACAAAAATTAGGAATCCCTTTTATTGACGCGGATTATGATGTGCAAAATTGGTTCAAACGCGCTAAAGGCTTAGAGCAAGCACCAGAGCGAGGAGAGCGTTGCACAAAATGTTTCGATATGCGCTTTGAGCGCACTGCACTTTATGCTTATGAAAATGGTTTTAAAACAATCACTAGCTCTCTAGGAATTTCGCGCTGGAAAAATATGGATCAAATCAATGATTGTGGTGTGCGTGCTGCTAAAAATTATGAAGGAATAAATTATTGGACATATAATTGGCGTAAGGCTGGAGGCGCAGAGCGCATGTATAAAATTGCCAAAGAAGAAGAATTTTATAAACAAGAATATTGCGGCTGTATTTATTCGTTGCGCGATAGTAATGAGTGGCGCAAAAGTAGAGGGCGCGATGAAATCAAAATTGGTGAAGAATTTTATTTACAAAATGCTATATAGCATAAAAACTTCATATTGATAATAGAAAAGTTTAAATATTAGTGATTTGTAGCAAAAATCTTATAAAAAACTGCTAATTCTGCTAAAAATTCTGGGTATTATTAGCAAATCTTAATATGTTAATAATTTTTCAGAATTTTTAATGGATTTAACGATCAAATTGCTGATTTTAAATAGAAATGGAGCGGGCGAAGGGGATCGAACCCTCGACATCCACCTTGGCAAGGTGGCACTCTACCGCTGAGCTACGCCCGCGCAAATTTTGTTGCAGTTGAGAAGAATCATTTTAATATTTAAAGAAATAATTTGCAAGTAATCAATTTTGATGTTAGTGTTATTGTCGGCTATTAAAAAGATCATGAAGCCTTATTTTATGTAGATTTAACTAGCATTAATAATATATAATTTTTTATGAAAAAATTTTTTGCTGCTTTAACTTTGTTGATTTTAATTAATTCTTGCGTAGAGACTGTGGTTGTAGGGTCGGTTGCTGGTGCAACAGTGGTGGCGCGTGAAAAATCTCTTAAAAATACCAAAGATGATGTGATTATTGCAGCAAAAATTGATGCCGAATTGTTAAAAAATGGTGCCAAAACTCCACAAAATTCAGTAAATGTTATGGTAAATGAAGGTCGCGTATTGTTGACAGGTATTGTTCGCGATGTTGAAATGGGTAAAAAGGCAGTGATTATTGTTAATAAAGTTGCGGGTGTAAAAGAGGTAATTGATGAAATCCAAATTGATCGCCAAGGTTTTGGTGTTGCTGATTTTGGCGATTTTTTTCGTGATAGTTATATCACTTCGGCAATTAAAACAAAATTATTTTTTAAGCCGTCAATTGCTTCTGCCAACTACAAAATCAGTACTATAGCAGGCACAGTTTATTTGTTTGGAATAGCAATTGATGAAGAAAATCTAAAAGAAGTTGCCGCTACAAGCTCTAAAACTATAGGGGTGCGCAAAGTTGTAAATCATATAATTCTTGCAAATGATGCGCGCCGCAGATAATAAAATTGTTACATTTGGTTGTCGTTTAAATGCTTATGAAAGTGAGGCGATTAAGATGGCCGTTGAGGCTTCGGGTCAAGAAAATCTGATTGTTTTTAATAGTTGTGCGGTTACATCTGAGGCTGAAAGGCAGCTTAGACAGGCTGTGCGTAAGGCTCGCAAAGAAAATCCTGAAGCAAAAATTGTGGTTACTGGCTGTGCAGCGCAAATTGATCCTGAAAAATATGCTAAAATGATTGAGGTGGATTTGGTGCTAGGAAACCTAGAAAAAAGCAGGAGCGAGAGTTATTTTGGTGCAAAAAATAGTGATCAAGGAAGTTTAAGCGCCCTTGATAATCAAGCCTTACCGGCAGATGGTGATAAATTAAATGTCAATCAAAATCTTGGGCGTAATAAATTAAACAATCATCACAATTTAGCGCTGGCTCATAAGTTGCAGATAGATAATAAAATGGCAGCAAGCCATGAAAATAAAGCTCTAAATCATCATCAAGATCAATTATTTTTAGATACAAAAAATTCTTCTGCAACTTTTTTAAACCCTGATGAAACCTCTAAAATCAAGGTTAATGACATTATGGCGGTTAAAGATGCAGCTCCACAATTGGTTTCTTATTTTGAGAATAAAACACGTGCTTTTCTTGAAATTCAAAATGGTTGCAATCATCGTTGTACTTTTTGCATTATCCCTTTTGGTCGCGGAAATAGCCGTTCGGTGGCATTTGGTGAAATTGTTGCACAAGTAAAAAAAATGGTGGCGATGGGGCATAAAGAGATTGTTTTTACGGGCGTGGATATTTCTGATTATGGCAAAGATTTGCCTTCAGCCCTTAGTTTGTCGCAAATGATTAGGCGTTTATTAGCTTTGGTGCCTGACCTGCCTAGGTTGCGCCTATCTTCGATTGATGTTGCTGAAATTGATGAAGGCTTGTTAGAATTGATTGCAAATGAGCCTCGATTTATGCCATATTTACATCTAAGCGTACAATCGGGTGATGATATGATTTTAAAGCGGATGAAAAGAAGGCATACACGTGCACAAATCATCGAATTTTGTGCTAAAATGCGCAAATTGCGTCCCGAGATTAGTTTCGGGGCTGATATTATTGCCGGTTTTCCCACTGAAACAGATGAGATGTTTGACCATAGCTTAAGCTTGATAAGTGAGGCAGGGCTTGTATTTGCACATATTTTTCCTTATTCAAAAAGATTGGGCACGCCAGCTGCAAAAATGCCGCAAGTTAATGGTGCGATAATAAAAAAACGCGCTAAATTATTGCGTCAAGCGGCAGCGGATGAATTGCAGGCTTATTTGCAAGGACAGATTGGCAAGGTTTTAAAAGTTATTGTTGAAAAAAATGCCATGGCAAAATCTGAAAATTTTTTAGATGTTAAAATTGCTGATTTTGATAAAGATAATGTTAAAATTGGTGAAATTATTGCAGTTAAAATCAAAAAAGCTGAAAATGGATTTTTAGTTGGAAATCTGCTAAAAATGAGCTAAAATTGGCAAAAATTGTCAAAAAAATGCTATTTTTTAGTTATTTTATAAAAATAAATTATGAATGAATTATATAAAAATGCAAAATCTTGGCCTTTTGAAGAGGCGCGTCGCATTTATGAAAAAATTGGCAAAAAAACACCAGTCAAGGGTTATGTTTTATTTGAAACTGGCTATGGCCCGTCTGGTTTGCCGCATATTGGCACTTTTGGTGAAGTGGTGCGCACATCCTTTGTGAGGCATGCATTTTCGCTGCTTGCACCTGAAATTCCAACCAAGATGTTTTGTGTTTCAGACGATATTGATGGCTTACGCAAAGTGCCAGAAAATCTACCTAATCAAGAGATGATTCGCGCAAATTTGGGCAAGCCATTGACGTCAGTGCCAGACCCGTATGATACACACGAATCTTATGGACATCACATGAATTCTCGTCTAAGAGCCTTTTTAGACGGTTTTGGCTTTGAATATGAGTTTATTTCAGCTACCGCCAAATATAAGTCTGGTGCTTTTGATAAAACCATGTTAAGAGTGCTTGAAAAATATGATGAATTAATGGCCTTGATGTTGCCGACATTAGGTGTAGAACGCCAAGAAACCTATAGCCCCTTTATGCCAATTGATAAAGAAACTGGCATTGTAATTGATAAAGGTGTAATTGGAGTTAACAAAGAGCGTGGATCGGTGATTTATAAGGATATAAACAATATCGAAAAAGAAATCGCTGTTACTGGTGGTAATTGTAAATTGCAATGGAAAATCGACTTCGGGGCGCGCTGGTATAGCCTTGGCGTTGATTACGAAATTTATGGAAAAGATCATCAACCTAATGAAAAAATTTATCGTAGCGTGTGCGAGATCTTGGGTGGAGAGCCCCCAATCAATTTTACTTATGAAATGTTTTTATCAGATAGTGGTGAAAAAATCTCAAAATCTAAAGGAAATGGCATATCGGTTGAAGATTGGTTGAAATATGCCCCGTCTGAGTCGATGGCGCTTTATATGTATCAAAAACCTAAGACTGCTAAGCGACTTTATTTTGATGTAATACCAAAAGTGATGGATGAATATCTTGCTTTTGCAACATCTTTTGAAAAAGAAGATATAGCGCAACGCTTAGAAAATCCTGCTTTCCACATTCATAATGGTAATGTTGTTGTGCCAAAGTTTAATTTAACTTATTCACTTTTATTAAATTTAGCAAGTGCTTGCAACCCAGATAATGACGAGGTTTTATGGGGTTTTATCTCGAAATATCAACAAGGATTAAATGCTAAAAATTCGCCGCTTTTAGCAAAAATGGTGCATAACGCAATTAATTATTATAATGATTTTATCAAACAGCATAAAAAATATCGACCAGCTACTGATGCAGAGAAATCAGCGCTGCGCGAGCTGACAAATAGAATAAAATCCTCTCATAATGCATATGGTGATGCAGTGCAATTACAAAATATTGTATTTGAAATTGGCAAAAACCATGGCTATGAAAAAAATATGCGCGATTGGTTTTTGGCATTATATCAAATTTTATTAGGTCAAGACCAAGGCCCGCGTATGGGATCTTTTATTGCTTTATTTGGAGTTGATAATTTTATAAAATTAATTGAAAAATCTTTATAAAAACTACAATAATCCCCGCATTTTAAAAAAATAAACAATGTATCAAAAAAATTTCGAAGCCTTAAAAAATCTAAAAAAACCAAAAGCAGTAATTTTTGATTGGGATAACACATTGGTTGATACTTGGCCATTGATTTGTGCCGCCATAAATATCACCATGAAAGCGATGCAAAAAGAAGAATGGAGTTTGAAAAAAGTGAAAGATACAGTACATAAATCGATGCGCGAATCTTTTCCAGAAATTTTTGGTGATAGATGGCAAGAGGCAGGTGAAATCTACAAAAACACTTATCGCTCAATAAATTTAACTAATTTACAATTTTTACCATCAGCCCTTGATTTGCTTAATAAATTGCAAGAAAAAAATATTTTACAAATGGTGGTTAGTAATAAGATTGGCAGCACTTTGCGCAAAGAAATAAAATCACTAAAAATTGAAGATAAGTTTTTTTCGGCAGTGGGATCAACAGATGCATCTTATGATAAACCGCACCGCGCCCCAGTAGAGCTTGCTTTAAGTGCGAGCGATGTAGAGCTAGAAAAAGATCATATTTGGTTTGTTGGTGATACAATTGCAGATGTGGATTGTGCTTTTAATATAGGTTGTCAAGCTATTGTTTATGGGCATGCAGACGTTGTTTCAAAGACAATTTCTGATGATGTTTTAAGCGGACAAAAAAACAACTCGCAACCATTGCCGCTATATTTTAATCATCAAGAATTGATAAAAATTATTGATCAATTTTAAGGGCTATATGCCATTTTAAGCTAATCTAGCTATGTTTTTCATCTTGAATTTTTATCACCCATTTTGAAATTTTATCCTCAACGATTTCGCGCTTGAGTGGCTTGGTAATAAAATCATCCATGCCAGCATCAAGGCATTTTTGCTTGTCATCATTAGTGGCATTAGCCGTAAGTGCGATAATAGGAGTTGCGCTTAGATTGTTATCTTTTTCAATTTTACGAATCTCTTGCGTTGCTTGATAGCCGTCAATCACTGGCATCATACAATCCATTAAAATCATATCATATTTTACGTGCAAAAATTTATTGATTGCTTCTTGGCCATTTTCGGCGAAATCAATGTCAAAATTCATGCGTTTTAGAATCATAGTAGCAACTTTCATGTTGACTTCATTATCTTCGCATAATAATACCTTTATTTCACTAAAATCTTTGACCGAAATTTTTGTTTTATCCTGATCTTTATTATTGGCATTTTCTTCATTTTCAAGATTATATATTTTTATGAGAGACTCGGCTATTTTAGAGGTTTTAAAAGGTTTGTATAATACATAATCAAACAAAGCGAGTTTTTCTGCTGTAAAGCTTAATTTATCTTTGGTTGAAACCATTAAAATCAAGGCCGCATATTTTAGATTTTGTTTTGTGCGAATATATTCGGCAATCGCTAAGCCGTCTATTCCTTTGACTTCATTATGATCGATAAAAATTATTTCTGGATTAGTAAAAAGATTAATTTCGGCAAAAATTTTGGCCATCATTTTTTGCACTGACATCGCAATTGGCGGAATTTTAGTGCTTTCATAAAGCATATCAAATTGTTCGATGCGTTTAACAAAAGCATAATTAGCAATTTGATTGCTTTCGACCAAAGCTATTTTGCGACCTGATAAATATTTGCGTAAATCAGGTTCGATATTTTGTGTTTGTTGTGTCGCTGCCGGAAAGGCTACTGTAAACCAGAAATTTGAGCCTTTGCCAAAATTGCTTTCAATGCCGATTTTGCCATGCATCAATTCTACTAGTTCTTTACAGATTGAGAGGCCAAGTCCAGTACCGCCATATTTGCGTGAAGTGGACATTTCGGCCTGTGTAAAGCGCGTAAACATCTTGCTAATTTTTTCGCGCTCAATACCAATGCCACTATCTTTAATATTAAAATTGATAAAATAATTGTGATTTTCTTCTTTAACTAATTTTATATAAACAAAAACTTGGCCATGAGAGGTAAATTTTATGGCATTATTCATCAAATTGGTGATGATTTGGCGAATACGTCCTGGATCGCCATTTATGTAGGTAGGAACATTATCTTCGATATAGGTGATGACCTCTAAACCCTTATTATTAGCTGCTTGCGACATTAAATCGGCAATATCATCAATTAGCGTAATCAAGTTGAAATCAATCCGCTCTAAGTCAATCTTTTTAGCTTCAATTTTAGAGAAATTGAGAATATCGTTAAGGATCAATAATAAAGCGTCTGCCGAGCGATAAATTGTATTGATTTGATCGAGCTCGTCACTTTGTAATTTTCCTGATTCACGTAACGCTTGACTCATGCCTAATATACCATTCATGGGCGTGCGTAGCTCGTGACTCATATTGGATAAGAAATTGCTTTTTACTTCACTTGCATCTTCAGCGGCAATTTTTGCTTTAACTAACTCTTTTAAGAAAGGTGCGATTTTCATGCGCCTAAACAGATAAAACGCCATCAAAAGCATTACGGTGATACCAAGAGATTGCGCGATTGTCGTTAAAATTTGCAAACTAAAATTTTGTAACATATTTTTTTTGTGAAAACCTGTGAAAGTGGTGATGCCATAATTTGATTGGCGATAATAAGTAAGTGTACAATAATTAACCGTTTGTTGTTTTTTTAAACTGCGCGCAATGTTTCCTTGTCTATCTTCAACTGCATTTTTAGTTTCTGAATTAGCTTTAATTAAATTTCGATTATAATTATCAAAATTTTGCGATTTAGCAATCAAATCATAATGTTTATCTACTACTAAATAACATAAATCACTATCGGTAAAATTTTTATCGATGCCATGTTGTATGCGGTCGAGAGGCACTTCGGAAATAAGGGTGCCAATAGGTACAAGTTCATCGGTATCAATGGCCATGGCAACTGGCAAATAATCATAAGATCCAAGATCGCTCTCAAAATGTTGCATGCGACCAATCTTAAAGCGCCACGGATCAGATATTGCGGGCTTTATAGGAAAATAATCCTCTGGCTTTTCTGGTTGTGATAAAATGCCGCGAATAGTACGGACTGTAATCACGCCTTGGACATTCACGAAACTCATAGTCAACCAAGATGAAATATTTTTTTGGAAAATATCACGATTTGGAGTCTTTTTGAGAATATTTGCAAGTGCGCGCGAATTGTTTTTGCCATCAAAAACCAAAATACGATCCCCAACATAATTAAGATAATTATCCACCGAATTCATCATATTTGTAGAAACTAACTCAATAATACCATTTTGGGTTTCAATTTTACTTTTGACGTTGTAATAAAAGTTGCGATATATGATAAATGAATTCATCAAGGTCCACATCAGAGCTAAGATTAGTACTGCGTAGGCAAGGGCACTGAACGATTCATCAAGACCAACTTTTTTCTGTCTTTGTTGGCGACGATAATTAGAAATCTTGTTATATCGTTTTAAAATATAAGGAAAGCTACGCTCATAATCGGGATTAATTTTGGTGCGAGAATTGATTTTATATTGATATCCTTCGGTATCTTTACGCTTTATAAAATAAGTTATAAATGAATTGCGCACAGGAATAAAGCAGTAAAGCTGTAGCAAAACCCGCGTCAAATATACAATATGAAAAAACTTGATTATAAAGGAAAAAACCATGCGCGGCACAAAAACAACCAATTTAATCGCATTTGCGAAAAATAATTTAACAAAACTGCTTTCATCTTTATCAGCATTTTGTAAATTGGCCTTAGAAGCAACTATATCAAGGGTTTCAACGATCTTTTTTAATATCATTTAGATAATATATTTGTATCGTTTTGCGACAAAGACAAGCATCGCCGCAATTTTTATCCGTTTTTTCTGGTCTTTAATAAAAACTTTTTAAAAATTAAGAACTTATTTTCTCGTCACAAGACTAGAAAAAACACTATTTCTGTCAAATAAAATCTTAACTTAGTTTTGGTTTTTATTTTTGGTGACGGAAAATGGTACAATTTAGTTTTAAACAATGACAGTGGATCTAACTCAGAAGTTTTTTGGATTAGAACCTGTGGTTTTACGTAATGCATCACCACTCGCTTTAGCTTTAAACTGCTTTAGAAAAATCTGTCTTTCGTTAAATTTTATGAAAGATAATAATATTGAATCAAATAGCGAGGAAGTCTCGTTGGTTTCGCATCATGAACTATCTGCTGTAAAGGCAAATATAACTGATGATAAAAATTTATTAAACCAGTATTTCAAGCTTAGAAATGACATATTTAGAAATGAAAGGGGGTGGGATAAGTGTCAATGGCTTGAAAATGATCATGATCGAAGAGGTAGTATAGTTGTAGCTTTAGACTCGAAAGAAAAAGTTATTGGAGGTGCTAGGATAATGCTTTCTTTGAATAAAGAACTATTATCTGGAGAAATTGCAAATACTGATTTTGTGTATAAAAATTTGTTTAAGAAGTTATCTTTAGATTTTGAATTAAAATATGGGGAAATAGATGGTTTAATTGTTGCAAAAGGTTATAGAGATCGCAGTGTAACAGAAAAGATTTTAAAATGTTGTATAGAACATTCATTAAAAAATCAATGTAGTTATGTTGTTGGTATTGCTCTGCCGGTATATTGCAAAATTTATAAAATTGCTTATAGAGCGATTGGTTATTCTGATGTCCATATATTAAAAGATTTAATTTGGGCAGAATTGCCTGAATATAATTATTCAAGAGATGTGCCAATTGTTAATGTAATTCGCGCAACAGCTTGATAAAATTTATAAAATTATGAAAAAGAAAGCGTTAATAGCGGTTTTATCTTGTGGTTTGTCATTTAATGCAAGTGCTAATTCTGACAATAAGAGTTTTTTTAACTCAGAAATATTTTCATTAGCCAAAAAGAAAGAAAATGCTTTTGACGCCCCGTCCTCGGTTTACGTAGTTTCATCTGAAGACATTAGAAGATCGGGAGTAACTTCGATCCCGGAGGCTCTAAGATTAGTTCCTGGTATACAAGTGGCAAGAATAAGTGGAAACGCTTGGGCCATAAGCTCTCGTGGCTTAAATCATCAATATGCAAGCAAATTATTGGTATTAATGGATGGTGTAACAATATATACGCCAATATTTTCTGGTACTTTTTGGGATAATCATGATTATGTGATTGAAGATATTGATAGGATTGAGGTAATTAGGGGGCCTGGTGGAAGTATCTGGGGTCCGAATGCTATGAACGGTATTATTAATATCATTACAAAAAATTCAGCAGAGACCCAAGGGGGATATGTTTCGCAGGTTTTAGGAAATAATGATAATTCAATTACCGAAGCAAGATTTGGTGGAAAAATATCCGATGTTAATAGTTATAGAATGTATGCAAAATATGCCTCAAGAGACGGTTTTACCAAACTAAATGATGGACGTACAAATTCTGATGCTTCGCAAAATATTAATGGGAGCAGAAGTAATAATGACGGAATAATTAGCAGAAGAGCTGGTTTTAGATATGATATTTCATCTATTAAAGACAATACAATATCTGTACGTGGAGATATTTTTTCTAATGAGTCGAAAAATTATTTTCAAGGCTTGATGTTTAATGGTCTTGATAATACTAACAAAGAAAATAATGGTGGCAATCTAGTTGTAAATTGGAATAAAACTTATTCGAAAAAATCAAGCACCTCTCTACAAACTTATTTGTTTTATGATCGTAATAACATAAATGTGGTTGATTATAAAGAAAGAACAATCGATATCGATTTCCAGCATTTTTATAATTTTTCTCAGCAAAACCAATTTATTTGGGGATTGGGATATAAAAATATGAAAGATCGTATTGATACAAAATCAGTAACTACAGGTGTTTTGGGAAATACAACGGATCCATATGTGCCGTTAGAATACTCACCTGAGACTCGTAATATTCAGACATTTAGTGCTTTTATACAAGATAAAATTGGTTTAGTTGATGATATATTTTATCTGACTCTTGGATCAAAATTTGAAATAAACGAACAAACTGGTTTTGAATATCAGCCAAATGCAAGGCTAACTTATTATCCGTCTCGAAACCAGACGTTATGGGCTGCGGTTTCTAGGGCCGTGAGAATTCCTACGCGTGGTGAAGATGGCGTTGAAATTAAGGTTGATCCAACTACAACAGTAACTCGTGGTGTACCAACGGCTCAAGCTGAAAAGGTAATTTCATATGAATTAGGGTATCGCATTAAGCCAACTTATGAGACTTCGGCTGATATTTCTGTTTTTTATAATGAATATAGTAGCCTTGGAACATTTGACGCTGATTTATCTACGGGACCAAATTACATTCCTACGGCATCTAATACTGGGCATGCTAAAAGTTATGGATTAGAATTTACGGGAAAATGGCAAGTCTTAGATCCTTGGCGCTTAGAAGTTGGCTATGATTTTCTGGATATGGATGTTGGTTTGAGTGCCGCTTCTAATGAAAATGATCAATCAGTGTCATTTAATAATACAGATAAATTAGTGTATTTTCAAAATATGTCCCCTCGTAACCAATTTAGATTGAGGTCTTTGTTAAATATTGGACCAAAAATTGAGTTTGATAATATGTGGTTATATGTTGATTCTTTACCAGGTAGAACTGATGCTGAAGCCGGCGTGCCTAGCTATATAAGATGGGACACGCGTTTGGGATATTTAGCCACCCAAAAACTTGATGTGAGTTTTGGTATACAAAATATCCTTGATGATAGGCATCAAGAATTCGGAGCTGGCTTGTTCAACAATAAGATTGAGGTGGGTAGGACATATTATGTGAAAATGGCATTGCAATTTTAACTACCTATAGAATAATTGTGAAAAAGTTTAGAAATTATACCAGACCCTTGTATTTTCTTGCGGCAGCTTTATTGTTGTTTAAAATAAACGCAGCAATAGCTTTCGAAGCAGAATTATCTCAAGCATTTGCCGAATTTATTTTAGTTTTGTATAGCAATACACAAAGCGTAAATAGATCAGCAACCAATATTTGTTTATATGGAACTGATGAGGTTGCTTCTCGTCTTTCGTCGGATAATCGTGTGGTTTCAATTGATGATAAGGCTAGAAATTTCAAGAATTGTCGTTTGATTTATATTGCCAAAGATAAAGAAAAATTCATGAAATCTTCCGTGAATTCCATGAATCAATCTGGAGCGCTTACGATAGGTATATTTAATAGTTTTGTTGTCAATGGTGGCGCGGTATTGGTTGATTTGGGTCGTAGAGATTTCGAGTTGACAATCAATGCTCAATCCTTAAAAACATCAGGCGCAAAGCTTGATTCTTCAATAATCGCTTTAATTGTTAGTACAAAATTTCAATAAAATTGGAGCGATTTTTTGAAAATTTTATAAAATAGTAGAATAGTTAATAAATTTTGTTACAATGTTTTTTGTTTAATAAGTTTAATTTTGTGATTTATGAGTAAAGAAAATAAAGCAATTGATATTGAGTTTTTAAGAAGTGTTATCGAAGATGATATTGAATTTGAAAAAGAATTATTTGCGATATTCACCGAAAATGCTGAACGCAATATTGCAAAAATGGAAGAGGCGATAAAAAAATCTGACAATAATTCTTGGTATATGGCTTCGCATGCTTTTAAGGGTGCGGCGGCTTCGATTGGTGCATTTGAATTATCGCGCAATCTTGAATATGCCCAAAAACATCCCGAAGATAATGCTGAGGATAAGAATAAAATTCTACTAAAAGTGCGCGCAGAATTTAAGCTGGTTTTAGAGTTTATTAATCAGCAGATATTGGAGGATAAATAAACCCTTGAAACTTTGTTACAAACAATTAAAATAAATCTGCTTTAGTAAAGATTTTTAGATAAAACCCTTGCTTTTCTAGTCACCACTTAGTGTATGTGTATTTTTGTTTTTTTGAACTCTTTTTGGCTTTTTGGTAGTTTTTTTTGTTCTTTTTTGAAAACTGCTTGCCATTTTATTCTCTCGATTTTTTTACCTGTCAATTTTGATAATTTTGTGCGGCGTTTGTTGGCGTCTGCTTTGAGTTTTGTGCTTATTTTTAATCCCATATTGCTTTTAGCGGCTGAGCCTTTGCCGATTGTTGTGGATGGTTCTACTAATACCATTGTGAGCAAGACTGCTTCGGGGATTGATCAGGTAAATATTGCCACTCCTAATGCTTCAGGCATGTCTAATAATCGTTTTGTGGATTATAACATCAATAGCCAGGGGCAGGTAATTAATAATTTTTCGGGATTACGGGCTTCTGAAATTGTGGGCGGTGCTGGCGCGACGGCGGTTACGCAAACTGGGATTGCTGGTTTTGTGGCGGTTAATCCGAATCTGGCGCGTTCTGGTGGTGCTGCAACGATATTGATTCAAGTTAGTTCTAATAATAATTCACAATTGCTTGGCTATGCTGAAATAGCGGGTAGTAAGGCTAATCTTATTATTTCGAATCCTAATGGCATTGCTTGTAATGGTTGCGGTTTTATTAATACTGCAGAATTGGCTCTTATTGGTGGTAGGAGTAAATTTGATGCTAATGGTATGTTAATAGGATTTGATCTAGGGGCCGTTGATCCAGCAAGACAATATATTATTGATAATAATGAAAAAAAGCTGGTGCCGGTTATTACCATTGGGCAATTAGGGCTTGATGCGGCAAGTGTTTCGGCGGCAGAAATTGTGGCGCGGAGTGTGAGTTTGATTGGATCGGTATATGATAGTCGTATTGTTAAGAATGTTGATGGTACAGAATCTGTGCTAAAAAATAAAGATTTAGAGCTGGCGATTAAAACAGGGGATGATCAATATAATTATTTGACAAAGCAGGTGAATTCGAAAGTGGCAAGTGAGGTTGCTTTGCCTCGAAATGTTGTGGCAGATGATGGCCAGACCGTTGAAACTATAGATGAGCTATTTGCGATTGATGCCTCTAATTTAAGTGAGGTGCAAGCGGGGCGGATATTTTTGGTGGCAACCAAAGATGGGCTTGGGGTTAATGCGGGTGGCAAGATCATTGCTGATAAAAAAATTGAGATTAAATCACTTGGAGATATAAAATATAATCTTATAGAATCGGATGAATCGGTAAAAATAGATATTGCAGGTGCCGTTCTTTCTATTGATGCAAATTCCAAAATAACTTCACAAAATAACTTACAATTATTGGCAAATCAAATTGATAATAATGGTGAGATTAAAGCTAAAAACTCAATTATTAATGCTAAAAAAATTAATAATAAAGGTTTAATTTTTGCAGAGGAAAAGCTTGATATTGTAGCAAAAAATCTTGTTAATGACAATCACATTTTAGCCAAGAAAAATCTAACGATAAAATCCACTGAAAAAATTATTAATAATTATAATATTATAAGTGATGCACAATTAAACCTAGAGGCAATTGAGTTTGAGAATAATAATTTTATACGCGGTGAAAATATTTTTATTAAGATTGTTAAAAAATTATCGAATAATTTTATAATTTTGGCTATTAAAAATATTAATTTAGATGGCGATGATAATTGGCAATTGTTGAATAAAGAATTGTTGCGAGCTAATCAAAATATTGAGATTAAAAACTCTGAACTTACAAATGATGATAAAATTATTGCTAATAATAATATCTATATTGATGTAAAAAAAATTCTAAATAATGGGGATATTACTGCAAGTAAAAAAATTACATTAAAATCTTTAGATGATTTAGAAAATAATGGTAAAATCGAGTCGCTGCTTGATGAAATCAATATTGATGTTACAGACAAAATTATCAATTTAGGTTTTATCAAATCGCAGTCAGATATAATTTTAAATGCTTCTATCCTAGAAAATAAAGCAAGAATTTATTCGCTCTTGGATATTAAATTTTCTTTACGTGAGGATTTGGTGAATGATGGAGTAATAAAAGCTTTGCGATGGCTTGAGATTGCTGGATCGGATTTATATAATTATGGTCAGATAATTTCTGATAATAGCATTAATTTATTTGGTAATGCTTTAGAAAATAGAGGGTTGATCTTAGCAAATTCAAATTTAGATCTTAATTTTAATTTTGTTGATAATAAAAATACTAAGCCAGATAAATCTTCAACAGAGTTGAGCTTAGGGATTATTAGTGAGAAAGGAAATATCTTATTGCAAACAAATTCTTTGAATAATAAATCAGGATTGATTCAGGCTAGCACTAAATCTTCAAATTCTGGAAAAATAGATTTAAAAATTAAAGCAATTGATATCGCAAGGCGAGGCTATAATATTGCAAATACAAATCGAATTCTACTTGCAAATAGCTCATCAAATTCGGCGAATGATTCGCAAAATTCATTTATAAATATTGATGGCGAGTTTAACGCAAATGGCTTACTAACTCTGGATTTAGGTGATAATGATTATTTTATTGAAGGGGAAATTAATTCGGAGTCGTTAGATATTTTGGCAAAAAATATTACTAATTTAGGCAATCTAAATGTGAGTAATCATATTAAATTTATTGCAAATAATGGCTATATTAAAAATGGTTTAATCTTGGGTGATAATACCAATATTAAGCTGGTGGCTGCAAATTATATTGATTTGATTGCGGATGGTGATATTGAAAATTATGGATTGATTTCATCTCAGCGTGATCTTTCAGTGACTTCAAATTTTGGATCAATTAAAAATTCAGGAAATAAAGCAAAAATTAGTGGTGGTGTTGGTGGTCTAGAGATTAGTGCAATAAATGGTGATTTATATAATATGGCTAATGCTTCAATCACCGGTGGCAGCAATGCTGCTGGCGTTATAGATACAACATCTTTTGCGATAATTAATGTAAAAAATCTTAATAATGATGGTGAAATTATAGTAAAAAATTCTTTACAAATTGATGCGGAGTTAGGTCTTAAAAATAATGCTACCGCGCTTATTTGGAGTGGTAAAAATATGGATTTAAATATCAATCGAGATTTGATCAATGATCAAGCTAGTATTTATGTGGAGGCGGGGCGTTTAAATATCCAAAATAAATCAGGCGGAAAAATTAAGCAATTAATAAATAATTCGGGTGAAATAATTTCATATGGTTTAGATGCCAAATTTAATGATGATAGCGATTCAGTTGGTAATTTAAATATTAAGGCAGAGCTTGTTGACAATAAGCGTAGCTCTTATATGGTGCAAGGTGATGAGATTCGTAAAACATCTGGCTGTAATTTTCATCATCATGAATGCCATTATGATTCTAGCGCTACCAGAAGTTTTAGTGGAAGCAACGGCAAAGTATCACTAATTTTTTCTGGAAAAAATATTGATATAGAAGCTGATATATTTACAAATAACGGATCTAATATATTCGCGAAAAGGGATTTAACCCTAAATGCTGATCGCTTAGATAATTATAGCTATGTTTTTGAATCTTATAGAAAATTTGAAGGAGACTGGTGGCAAGGTGATGAAACCAGCAATTTAAATTCATTGCCGAAGTTGGATTATGCTGAAGTTAAGGTGCCTGGGTTTATCAAATCAGGTGGATCAATGCGTGGCGCGATTGTAAGGAAAATTGATAATGATAAAATAACTCAAAATTCAAAAATTGATGATGCGGCTAAAAAAAATCAAAATATAAATTTTAGTGGTGTAAATTTAAAGAAATTATTAGCAACTGGTGAATTAAATATAGATTTATCGCAAATTAGAGATGCGCTTGAAGCGGCTCCCGATAATGGTGTAATTAATTTTGGTTTATTTAAAATTAATAAAAATACTAATCCTAATTCGCCATTAATTGAAGCCAGAAGTGCCTTTACAAATTTTGCTGAATATAGTGTTTCGGATGATTTTTTGAAATTGGCCGGATTTAGCAAAGATCAATGGTTCGATGATTTGCGCTCACTTGATAACAATATGCAAAATGCTTCTGGAGGTGCTTTAAACCGCAATATTCGTATGTTGGGAGATGGTTTTGTTGAGCAACAATTATTAACCGAACAATTGATTTCTCTGCGTAAAGATGCCTTATATTTAAGTGAAAATAAATCACCGCAAAGTAATGATGATAAGGCTGAAATTGCATTATTAGTTAGTAATTCAATTGATGAAATTGCTAGATTAAATCTAAATTTTACTGAAATTGCATATAATGGATTAACGCAGTCGCAGGCTGATTTATTGCAAAAAGATGTAGTGTTGTTTAAAATGCAGGTGATTGGTAGTGAGTTGATCATGGTTCCAACTATTTATTTGAGTTTAGATAGTCGAGATAAATTATTTAATCGACAAGAAATTTCAATCGGCGCAGGTGCTGTTGTTCGTGCTAAAGATGGCTTGGCAGTGCGATCATCAACATATAATTCAGGCAGCGGATCCTTTGCATCAGCAAGTACAATATTTGCAAGAGAATCAATTAATTTTTCAGCATCAAATGCAGATATGGTGAATAATGGCAATATTATTGCAGGTGGAAATATCAATGTTAGCGCAAAAAATATAATAAATCAAAGTAATTCGGTATCTATAGCGACAATCCAAGCGGGAGTAAATGGCGGAGTTGTTGCATCTGATGGATCAGTGCAGCGAGGCAATCTTAATCTGACAGCGCAAAACAATATTTTAAATATTGGTGGCAATATTAAGGCGCAAAATGAGGTAAATTTGACCGCTATTGATGGCGATATTATCAATATTGCTGTGGTTAAAACCAATGATGCTAAATTACTTGCACAAAATTCGGCACTTTTAGGTGAAGTTTTTGATGTTGATAATAGCGTCCTCAATGCTTATCAATTGGCGGATAAAGATAAAGTTTCGGATAAATTTATTATTTCAAGTCAGCTTTATGGCGCTGAAATTAGTGGTGGTGCGGTGAGCATAAATGCAGGAGGGGATTTTGTGAATTTAGCTGCGAAGATTAGTGCTAGTAAGAATGATTTGGTTGGAGTGGATGTGGCTTCGGCTGCGGCTTCGGCTTCTGGTGCTTCTGCTGTAGGTTCTGAATTTGGGACTGCTGTAGGATTTAGCGCGGCTGTAGATGTTGTTTCAACTGGAGATGTAGCGATTGTTGCGGGCGATGATGTTAATATATCCACGCTTGAGTTGCGAAATCGTAGTGAGTATAAGTGGGGCACTAGTAAGAAAGGGGGGTATGATATTGTGGATAAGAAGGTTAATTTGGGTAGCGAAGTGGTGGCGGCAGGGGATTTGGGGCTTAGGGCTACGGGTCTTTCTGAGAATGCAGAATTTTCAGATCGAGATCCAGCGGGTTCAAATGTTACAATTAAAGGATCGAATTTAAGTGCTGGTAGTGATTTAGTGATAAATGCTGTTGATGATGTAAATATAACTTCAGCGGTTGATACTTCTTATACAGAATCGGGGTTTCATAAAAAAGGTATGACGGTCAAAAAAACATCTTTAGTAATTAATGAAAATAGCACAAATATTGAGAGTAATATTATCGCTGGAAATAATGTAAATATTAATTCTGGTGGAGATACGTTCATTTTAGCTTCAAATTTATCTGGAAGTGGAGATGCTAATATCAGCGCTGGTAAGTATTTGGATCAGAATATTAATTCGGCTACATATAATCAAGAAATATACAATGCGGATGCAAATGTATATATTCTAAATGGAGTTGATACCAAATATCATTTTGAGCAACATACCAAGCAAAAAACTGGTCTCAATGCAACAAATCTAGCTACAATTGTTGCAGTATCTGGTTTGGCTGTGGTTTCTGGGGGGGGCATCTTTAGGTTTAATGGCTGCAGCAAGTGCTGGAGCTTCTCCAATGGCAGTTGAAGTTAACAAAACCAATACTAAAGCAGGACAATATTCAGAAACAATAGTAAATTCTAATTTAAATTTTTCTGGCAATATTAGTATTAATTCGGGAAAAGATATTACAGTAAAAGCTTCTAGTATAAATTCGGGAGTGCAATCTGAAAATGGTGGTGATATTTCTTTAAAAGCGGGAGAAATTACCACTGCAAATTTTAATGATAATAGCAACAAAATAAATATGGGCGAAGGTAGTGTAAATATTATTTCTGCTGCACAAAATTCATATTCATATTCGCAAAGTCAAACTATATCATTAGGTGGCAGTAATATCAGATATGATAATGATGGATTAGTTTATGGAGAATTTAGAAATGAGACCGATAAAAAATATGTTACTGTACAAAATGCCTCTCTCATCAATGCAAATAATGGTGATGTAAAAATTGATGCAACTAAAGATATCAATATTACATCATCTAATGTTTCGGCAATTGGTGCTGTAGACACAGGAAAAATTGAGTTAACATCACAAAATGGTAATGTTAATATAGCTTCTGGATTAAATACTGAAGAGACAATTCATAAGACTACTTCTGGAGAGGCTTTTATCAATTTTGAGATTAATTCAAATCAGATTAGCCTGCAGGGCGGAGTGCAAGGTCAAATTGCAAAAAATAAACAAGAAAATGGTAATATTGTTTCATCTAATTTAGTGGCAAATTCAATTTTGATTGATTCGGGTGGAGGGTTAGAAAATGCTAATCAGAAAATTGATCAGGGCAATATTAATATTAACTCTTCAAACTTGGTTTCACAAAATGGAGATGTAGTTTTAAATGCTGCAAATAATGTCAATTTAACTACATCTAATAATTACGTTAAATCAACTTCACAAGAAACAAATTTTGAAGTGGATGCCCGTGCAGAAATTACTTATAATTTTACAGATGTTTGGAAATCTATAGAAAAACTTAAAGATGTTCAGCCAACAGAAGTAGCAAATGCGGTTTATGGCAGTGATGGATTGGTTGCAAACATAATCAAAGGAAATGATTTTGATGAAACAATGCAAGGAAATGAGAAAGGTGTAAATGATCTTTCTACATTATTCAATGCCGGAAAAGGAGCTAGTGGTGGTGCGGGTATATATGTGCATCTAGAATTTGATACGCAAAAACAATCTCAATCGCAAGAGTCAGTTATGCAAAATAATATATTATCACAAAATGATGTAAGAGTTAATGCAGGAAATTCATGGACTGATAGCCAATCGCAACAAGCAAAAAATAATGATGAAAAACTACCTGAAATCAATATTGCTTCAACCATAATTCGTGCCAATAATGATGTAGAGCTCAATGCTTCTAAAGGTAATTTAAATATTATCGCAGATACCAATAATCAAGAGCAAAAACAATCATCTTTTAGTGTAAATTTAAATATTCCAATTATGGCAGCTGGTAATATTGGTGGTGGTTTTGCAGTTTCACGTAGTGAATCTTCAAGTGAAACCTATGTAAATTCAGAAATAAGAGCAGGCAATAACTTTACATCAAATTCCAAAAATGATACCAATATAATCAGCTCAAATATTATTGCACAAAATATTGATATGATGGTTGGTGGTGATTTGAATATTGAATCAAAACAAAATACTAGTAAATCGGATGCTAGTTCTTTTGCGATACAGGGAAGCCGTGGATCGACTAGCGGAGCTAATTCGGGATCAATTTCTTTTAGTGATTTAGATGCAAATAGAGTTTGGGTAGATAATCAAGCATCAATTGTGGCTACCAATTCAGTTAATATTAATGTTGAACAAAATACTGATATTAAAGGAGCGATGATTGCTAATATTTCTAATTATATAAATGAGGATGGCACTATAAATAAAGATAAAGAATTATTAACTGATGGTGGTAATCTTGTTTTAAACACCGATAGTCTAAGTTATAGTGATATTAATGATGAAGATAAAATGCGCAATGTGGGATTAGGTATATCGGGATCAAACCGCTCACAGGGAGGACAAAACAGGGGTAACGCGAGCGTTAATTTTAATTATGCCATGCATGATAAAGAGCAAATCACAAAAGCAACAATTGGGCAGGGAGTTATAAATGTTGGAGGAGATGCAGATTCTGGTGATCTTTTAATTAATCGTGATGTTAATAAAAGCCAAGAAATCATAAAATCGGTTGAAGTGGCGCCGATTAATGTGGCTTATACTCAAGAATGGGGGATGAGTGATGATGTTAAGAATAACGGGGATGAGAAAAATTTTGCTGAGAAATATCGTGAACAGATTGATCCTTTTGCTGCAGTGCATAAAGTTAGTGATGGAATTACTACAGATACCAGAAATATAGCGACTGAGCTAGGTGTTGAGCCAGTTGTGCTTAATATGGGAGAGAAAAATAAATATCGAACCTTAGAATTAAAAGATAAAGAACAGATTGATATTCTGAATTATGCCGTTGCTAATAAGCAAAAAATAACCTTAGAATCTGATCAAGATGGTGTTCGTTATTTTAATATTATTCAACAAGATGTAGATGGAAAAGACGCCTCTGTCAAAGTTTATTTCAACTTACCTGATGCGCTTACGGTTCAGGATATTGCTAATAATCACAATCTTCTTGCAAATAAAATGTCGAGTAATGGAATTATGAATAACATTCAAGAAGCATCAAGAAATGGTGTAATGCAGGTGGGAGGGTTTTTAGATAATGATGGGAGGATATCGATTAGTTATGATCCTACGGCTTATCCTGAAGAAAAATTAGGTATTCAGCCAGGATTCTTTGAAAAAGCATCTGGTTTTATGGGTGATACCTTGGAGGTAGGCGTGAATTTTTTAGGCGCCGGAATTTTTATAACCCAAGGCCAAGCTCAAGATCAAAAAGTTGTTGAAATTAAAACCAACCAGATAAAAATGAATAATGAATTAACTGGCGCTAACGATGTTTTTACAATCTCAGGTCACTCGGCTGGCGGCAGAAGAAATTATATTACGCTATTAAATTCAGATCCAAACCAATATATAGATGCTAATGGAAATTCAGTTTTACAAGTGCAGTCATATGGTGCACCGGTAAATACATTAGATTTAAAGAGGGCAGCAGAGAGGTCTGGTGCACAGATTGTAGATTTGCAGAATAATTCTGGCGATTTTGTGGGGAATGTTCTTGGAGGTAATGGTGGTGTTGTGGAAGGGGTATCATCAGCGGCCCAAAGTGTAATGTTATTTACCAAATATAGTCCTCATTCAAATTATTATTGTCAAGGATCTCAATGTAATTATAGTTCAACTGTAGATAATATCCAATTAATTGAAGTGCCCAGATTTAGTATTGACAGTCCAATTACAAACTTTAATTTACAATGAAAAGAATAAAGTCTATTTTTCTAATTTGTATTTCTATTATGATTGATAGTTGTGCAGGAATTCCAGGTAAAAATGTAAATTTAGAGAATTATCCTGATATCAGAAATATAAAAAAAGATGAATTAAATATTGATCTTAGGTTTATTAAAGATACTCGCAAAGTATTTAATATTGGGGTATGGCTTACTAAATTCTCTAATAATCCTCAATTCATAGACAGGGATTTTAATCATAAAGTTGAAAATGAACTTGGCAGACACAAGATTAACATTAATAAATCAGGCTTGCCTTCTGTTTGCACATTAGAGGTTACTACAACAAATGATGTTGATTTGGATGGCGTTTGTGGTCCATATTATATCACTACATTTTTTACCGCTTTTATAGTCCCATACTACTGCCAACAAAACTACCAAATCAACGCCAAATTAATTTCGACGAAGGACAACCGTATTCTTAAGGAGTATGAGTTAAAGGAGAAAGTGCATGAGATTTGGAGTTTGCCGATGTTTTTAGTGGCAATTCCTGTCAAATCACTAAGAAGTATTCCTGCTCCAGAGGGTGCAAAAAAAATGACAGAAGATAAACTAGCCGAAGCTTTAACCCGTCAAGTCATAAACGACGCTAATAATTCATCAGAATGTAAAAAATAAAAATATGCCAAATAAAACTATTATAAAAAAACTCTATCTAATAACTACAACTTGTCTTCTACTTATATTAGTAGGTTGCGTCTCTATGGAAGGAAAAAAAATTGATTTAAACAATTTTCCTGCAAAAATTTCCGCATCTAATTTGGATTTAAGTTATGAATTTACAACTGATATTTCTTCATCTAACACCTTCAGAGATTTTCAATATGATGTAGCTCTCTATAAGCTAGATAATGATGAAAAGCAAGTGCCTTATGTTTCGATAAATGGAATATTTCAAGATGATCCAATTAATATTCAAAATAAAATTTTTAAATATACTAAGAACTCAAATATAGTTGATGATGTATTATTTCAACAAAATACATTTTTTATTACGAATTATAAAGGACTGGTTTATTCTAAAAATTATAAGACCCCAGCTTTTTCAAGTAAAATATACCAACTCTCATTGGCAAAACTAGTACAGAGCAATTTAGAAAATAGTCTTATTAAAAAATCTATGGACAAAAAAATGGATGTAACATTAAAATAAATCCAGAATATAAAGGATATGGCAGCAGCATTTGTAGAATTAGCAATTCTATTTCTTCACTTACTTTTCATGTCATTATACCATATTATTGCCCCGTAAAATATATGTTATCGGCAGAGCTAATCGATAATAAAACACAATCGGTATTAAAAAAATATTTGTTTGAAGAAAGTGCGGATAGGATTGCTTGGTTATTTGCGATTTTTGGGGATTATTCCAAAGACTTAGATAAAGCGGATTATTTAGCGCAAAATAAACTTTCTGAGGCTCTTAGCCGGCAAATTTTATTTGATGCATCAAAATTTAAAGAATGCAAAACCCAAACTTCCCCCTTGCAAAATAAAACCAACCAATCTAAACTACAAAAGCTTAAAAAAAGCCAGTTAAACCGCTATCACCGCTAGAATCAAGGTTTAAACGCAAAAAAAACACACCGCCTGCAAAAGGCATCACTATTTTTTGCTAAAATTCCCCCAATTTTTGCGTTGATAAAAGCTCTTAAAACAGTGCAGTTTGCTGAATTATTCATTTTCACTGCAGATGAAATAATGTTTAGCCACAATTAAACCTTAGCGCTTTTGCATGAAAAATGATTTATTACCACTTAAATTATTATTCATATGAAAAAAAATCTTAAACAAACTTTATATTTGGTCACACTGGCGATGTCGGTTTTTAGCGGATCCAAAGCTTTGGCAAAAACTCAAGGTAGTTATGCTGGTGTTGATTTGTTGCGCACAAAAGCCGAGCATAAATATAAACAATCGGGCTTAATCAATTTTAGTTCGAGCAAATTTGATGACTCGGCATTTGGTTATGGTGTAAATTATAAATATGCCCTAAATTTTAATGGTTTATTTCTGGCTCCAGTTGTTTTTTATGAAAATTTAAACACTGAATCAAAAGATAGCGATAATGATTCGGTATCGCTAAAAAACCGCTACGGAGCTAAGCTAGAGCTAGGTTATGATTTTTCAGATGAGTTTGCTTTATATGTTAGCGGTGGTGTTGCTAAGGTTAGTTATGAAGTGGATTGGAGCAGTGTTAATCGCAAAAAAACTGGCAATGACACCGCAGCAATTATTGGGGTAGGGATTTTGTTTTATCCTGCAAAAAACTTGGCACTTAATTTAGATTATAATATCCAAAAATTGACTTTAGGTGCGCCAACTTCAGGTGGCGGGTTGATTCGCACTGAGGTGGATACCGATGTTAGTGTTATTAAATTTGGGGTATCTTATCATTTTTAACATAAATTGGACAAAAACGGGGTTAAATACCTCGTTTTTGTATAAAAAAACGTAAATTTACATCATATTGATTATGTTTTACTGCAATTTTATTTTGCATCAAAAGTTTTTAATGCTCTTTTACTTTTTTGAAAAAAGGGAGATTGACAAAATTAAAAGATCGTCTAAAAATGATGATGAAGTTGAAACGCAAAAAAAGTTGTGGCAAATGAAATAAATACAAGAATTTTGAGTATTTTAGGTTAACTTAAAATTAATAAACCACAGGCGTCGCTTGTCAATTTTAATTCTAGTGCTTTTGCAAAAAAACATGCTTCACAACATAAATAAATCAATATAATCATGACCTTACAACCATTCCACTTAGCTATCCCCGTCAACAACCTAGCACTTGCGCGCCAATTTTATGGCGAGTTTTTGGGTTTTAGTGAAGGCAGATCATGTGAGCAATGGATCGACTGGGATTTTTTTGGCCATCAGCTGGTGACGCATCTTAAAGATGATTCTGCCAGCGCTGATAAAACAAGTATCGCAAGCCCAATTGCCACGGTCAATCAGGTGGATGGGCATGGGGTGCCGGTTCCGCATTTTGGCGTGGTGCTTGAATGGCAGGCTTGGCATGATTTTGCCGATCGCCTAAAATCACATAATATCAAATTTGTAATTGAGCCTTATATTCGTTTTAAGGGCAAAATTGGTGAGCAAGCAACAATGTTTTTTTTGGATCCTGCAGGCAACGCGCTTGAATTTAAAGCATTTAAGGATATTTCGCAATTATTTGCAAAATAAGGATTAAAAGCTTTGGCATAATTTTTGCAAAAGAATCTTGAGAAAACTTGATAATACTGGTTATGAATGGGAAAAATAATCCCATTTTTTTAATTACGCCTAATTTGATAAGGTTTTCATATTTAATCATATTAATGCTTTAAGATTCTCTCAAGATAATCGCGGTAAGGTGAGCCTTTTTTATATTTTTCAATTAATTTTTTTAGCTGTTTTTCATCAATAAAATTTTTGCGATAGGCCATTTCTTCAATACAAGCGATTTTGAGGCCTTGGCGCTTTTCGATGGTGTGGATAAAAGTGGCTGAATCAAGTAAAGAATCTGGCGTTCCAGCATCAAGCCATGCAAATCCTCGTTTTAATTTAATCACGCCAAGTTGTTGTTTTTTTAGATATTCTTTGTTGACATCAGTGATTTCAAACTCGCCACGATTAGATGGCTGTAGTGATTTGGCGATTTTTACGACATCATTATTATAAAGATATAAACCCGTTGCCACAAAATTTGATTTTGGTTGGCTTGGTTTTTCTTCTAATCCTAAAACCTTTTCTTCATTTTGATTAAACTCGATCACGCCATATCTTTCAGGGTCTGAGACATGATATGCAAAAATATAAGCACCAATTTCATTATTTTTAATTTTTGCAAAATAATTCGTTAAAAACTCTGTGCTCATCTCGCCGCCATAAAAAATATTATCGCCCAAAATCAAACATACGGAATCATTTTTGATAAATTTTTCACCAACAATAAAAGCTTCGGCGATGCCTCTGGGCTGGTCTTGCGCGGCATATTCAATTTTAATGCCAAGCTCGCTGCCATCTGACAAAAAATTACGAATATTGGGTACGTCATGCGGAGTGCTTATAATCAAGATCTCTTTGATATCAAGGCTCATCAAAGTAGCTAGTGGATAACAAATCATCGGTTTATCGTAAACAGGCAAAAGCTGTTTGCTGATGATGTTTGTAAGTGGCGCCAATCTAGTGCCAGAGCCACCTGCGAGGATTATTCCTTTCATAAAATATACCAGTCAATTGTTTGTTTTAGCCTTTGTTTAAAGCTTTGTGTGATCTTAAATCCTAATTCTTTTTTTGCCAAATTATTATCGATGGCATAGCGAAAATCATGTCCTAAACGATCTTTTACAAAGGTGATTTGTTGTTTATAAGATTTGCCATCTAAGCGCGGTTTTGCTTGATCCAAATGCTCACAAATCATATTAGCGATATCAATATTAGTGATTTCGTATTCACCGCCAAAACAATAGCTAGAGCCAATCTGGCCATGGTTTAAGGCCAGTGTAATACCATCGCAATGATCTTCAACAAAAATCCAATCGCGGATGTTTTTTCCGCTGCCATAAATTGGTATATCGCACCCTTCTAAACATGCGGCAATAATGGTTGGGATCAGTTTTTCGCGATGCTGGCGCGGGCCAAAATTGTTAGAGCAATTGGTGATGATTATGGGCAAGCCGTAAGTACGGTTCCATGCGTGCACCAGATGATCCGAAGCCGCCTTAGAAGCAGAGTAAGGCGAGCTTGGATTATATCGCGTTTTTTCATTAAATTTAGGATCATCAACCTTTAAATCACCAAAAACTTCATCGGTTGAAATATGCAAAAAACGGAAATTTTTATCACCTGTTTTTTTGTAATATTCAAGCGATGTGCTCAGTAAAGAGAAGGTTCCAACGATATTTGTTTGGATAAAAATTTCAGGGCCAGAAATTGAATTATCCACATGACTTTCGGCGGCAAAATTGATAACCGCATCGATTTTATTGTTTGCAAAAATCGATTTTAACAAATTTTTATCGCAGATATCGCCTTTGATAAAGCGATAATTTGGTGAATTTTCAACGTCGCTTAAGTTTTTTAGATTAGCGCAGTAGGATAAATTATCAATATTAATGATTTTGCTGCCTTGCGCAATAGTTTTTAAGACAAAGCAGCTGCCGATAAAGCCGTATCCGCCAGTGACCAGAATGGTTTTCATTTTATAAAAAAATGTTTAAAGCATCTAATTATAACAGATAAATAAAAAAATCCAAATAAATTTTGTGAAAGTTATAAAAAATCCTTTATTTTGCTAAAAATAATCTGTAAAATCAAAAAAGTTGTGTCATAGAAATTAAACCAAGATGTAAATGAAAAAACGTGTTTTGATTACAGGGGTTACAGGTATGGTGGGCTCGCATCTGGCCGATTTTTTACTTAAAGAGACAGATCACGAAATTTATGGTATGTGCCGTTGGCGTAGCCCGCTTGACAACCTTTCGCACTTAATTGATCGCATCAATAAAAAAGATCGTTTGCACTTGCTTTATGGTGATTTGCGCGATTATATTTCGGTGCATGATGTGATAAAAAAATCGAAGCCGGATTATATTTTTCACTTGGCAGCACAATCTTATCCACAAACTAGTTTTGAATCTCCTTTAGATACATTTGAAACCAATATTCAAGGCACTGCACGTGTGCTTGAAGCTGTAAGAAAATCGCCTGATCTCAAGCCAATTATCCATGTTTGTGCCTCGAGCGAAGTTTTTGGTCGCGTGTCAAAAGAAAAATTGCCAATTGATGAAGAATGTAGCTTTCATCCAGCTTCACCTTATGCAATATCTAAGGTGGGCACAGATTTAGTAGGGCGTTATTATGCTGAAGCATATGGATTAACAGTGATGACAACGCGTATGTTTACGCATACAGGCCCTAGGCGTGGAGATGTTTTTGCTGAAAGCACTTTTGCCAAACAAATCGCCATGATTGAAAAAGGACTTATTGAGCCAGTGATCAAAGTTGGCAATCTTGATTCACTTCGCACTTTTGCGGATGTACGTGATGCTGTGCGCGCTTATTATATGCTGGTTACAATAAATCCACAAGCAGGAGAATATTATAATATCGGCGGTACTTACAGCTGTACAATCCGCGATATGTTAAATTATCTGATTTCGATTTCGCCAGCCAAAGATAAAATTAAAATTGAGATTGATCCAGAGCGTCTGCGCCCAATTGACGCTGATTTGCAGGTTCCTAATACTGCTAAATTTGAAAAACATACAGGATGGAAAGCAGAAATCACTTTTGAACAAACCATGCAAGATCTGCTCGATTACTGGCGCGCAAGGGTTAATAAAGGTGAGAATTTTTTGAGAAGATAATTATGGCAGAATTATTATTAATCCGCTCCCGCGCTCCTTTAAGACTCGGATTAGCAGGTGGCGGAACCGATATGGATAGTTTTTTTTCAAGATATGGCGGCTGTGTTTTAAATGCCACGATTGATCTTTATGCTTGTTGCACGATTGTTCCGCAACAAGATGGCAAAATCCGCTTTATTGCCTCTGATTTAAAAGAAGAATTCCGCACCGAAATTAACAATTTCATCGATCCTACAGGTGTTCTAAAATTGCATAAGGCAATTTATAATTACATCATCAAAAATTACAACAATAATAAGCCTATTGGCAGTTTTAAGATGACCACATATTGTGATTCTCCGCCAGGATCAGGCTTGGGATCATCTTCAACTTTAGTGGTGGCAATAATCAAGGCCTATAGCGAATGGCTTTCAATCCCTCTTGGTGATTATGATATTGCACAAATTGCTTATCGCATAGAGCGCAAAGATCTTGATATGAAAGGCGGCAAGCAAGATCAATATGCAGCAACTTTTGGTGGTGTTAATTTTATGGAATTTTATAAAAATGATAAAACCATAATTAATCCCCTTAAAGTAAAAAAATGGATAATGTCTGAGCTTGAGCAATCATTGATTTTGTTTTATACAGGAGTTTCACGCGATTCGGGCGCGATTATCAATGAGCAGAGTAAAAGCGTAGATAATAACTCTAAAAAAACCATTGATGCGATGCTGCAAATAAAAGAAGAAGCCTATTCAATGAAAGAAGCCTTATTGCTTGGTGATATTAAAGCGGTTGCAGACTCAATGCAAAAAGGTTGGCGGGCCAAAAAATCTTCATCAAAAAAGATTTCTAACAGCAATATTGATCGCATTTATGATATGGTGATCGAAAATGGCGCTATGGCCGGAAAGATCTCTGGCGCTGGCGGAGGGGGCTTTATCATGTTTTTGGTTCCTCCTTCAAAAAGAATGAAAATTATTGCACTTTTAGAAAAAGAAAAAGTTGGTCGCACAATGCCTTGCCACTTTGTAGATGAAGGAGTGCATAGTTGGAGGATTTATCGTAAAGATTAGGCGTTGTTGATAAAATCATTTAATGTGATTTTAGGGGTTTTTTTAGTAAAACTGCAAGTAAATATCAAAATATAATTTTAAGTAATTTTGTTAAAAAATAAGTAAAACTAATCATTTAAGATAAAATTTTATTGATAAATGCAGAAAAACAGCCACAAAAATATAAAAAAATGAAAAACTATATTTTATCTGAATTTAAGCAAACACAGGATTTATTCGCAAAAATCATTGCTGATGAAAAATTGCAGCAAGCAATTATAGAAGCGGCTAATATTTGTATAGAATCACTTAAAAAGGCAAAAAAGATATTATTTTGTGGTAATGGCGGATCAGCGGCCGATTCACAACATTTGGCGGCAGAATTAGTTAGCAAACTTTCTTATGATCGCCCAGCGCTTGCAGGGATTGCTCTTACGGTTGATACTTCGGCATTAACCGCAATTGGTAATGATTATGGTTTTATCAATGCATTTTCGCGTCAAATTGAGGCAATTGGCAATGATGGCGATGTTTTGATTTGCTTTTCAACTTCAGGTAGAAGCAAAAATATTGTTGAAGCGGCTAAAGCAGCGAAAAATAAAAATATAAAAGTGATTGCTTTTTTAGGGAAAAATGGTCGTGATATCGCAGAATTAGCGGATTTGCAGATCAATATGCCTTCAGATATAACTCCAAAAATCCAAGAAGGACATATCGCCACTGGCCATATTTTATGCGCCTTGATCGAAGAAAATTTTTTTAGCGCTTCGCATAATCCCAATAATAAAAAATAATTTATGCAGGCGATAATTTTAGCTGGCGGTTTTGGAACAAGGTTGCAATCAGTTGTAAAGGATGTTCCTAAGCCGATGGCGGATATTGCGGGTAAGCCTTTTTTGTATTATTTGATTAAATATTTAACCACATTTTCTCAAAAAAATCACATAATTTTATCAGTTAATTATCTAAAAGAAAAAATAATTTCATATTTTGGCGATAAATTTTTAAACGCAAAAATTTCATATGCCGTTGAAAATCATCCCCTTGGCACTGGTGGCGCGATTGTTAATTCGCTTAAAAATTGTGATACAAATGAGCCGATAATTATTTTAAATGGTGATAGTTTTATCCAAATTGATTACCAAAAATTGTTAGATTTTCACAAAAAAAATAAATCTAAATTGACAATCGTGCTTAAAAAAATGGATGATTGCTCAAGATATGGCGCAGTTGAGATTGATAATCAAAATCAAATTATATCATTTAAAGAAAAATCACAAATTATATCTTCTGGCCTTATAAATAGCGGAGTTTATGTGATTGAAAAAGATATTTTTAATCAATTTGATTTGCCAGAGAAATTTTCTTTTGAACAAGATTTTTTGATGCGCTATTTAAGCGAGATAAAGCCGTGCGGATTGGTGGTTGATGACTATTTTATCGATATTGGCATCCCAGAAGATTATAATAAAGCCAGCGAAGAATTGCCAAAAATAATTAATTTTCTAGATTCGCTTAATAATCCATTATATTGCAATAAGGCCCTGTTTCTAGATCGCGATGGGGTTATCAACAAAGATCATGGCCATGTTTATAAAAGAGATAATTTTGAATTTGTTGAAGGAATTTTTGATCTAGCAAAAAAAGCACAAGATGCGGGTTATTTGATTGTTGTGATTACCAATCAAGCGGGGATTGCTAAAGGTTATTATAATGAAGAGCAGTTTTTAGAATTAACAAAATGGGTTGAAGATGAGTTTTTAAAGCGCGATATCACAATATCCAAGACATTTTATTGCCCTTATCATGTGGATGCAAAAATTGAAAAATATCGTCGAGATTCTTTTGATCGCAAACCAAATCCGGGTATGATTTATGATGCAGTTGAGCAGTTTAAAATTGATGTGAGAAAATCTATTTTTATTGGGGATAATGATAGTGATATGGCGGCGGCTAGAGGGGCGAGTGTTGGTTCGAGGTTTTTATTAAAGGATTCGTTTATACCAAAAAATATTATCTAAATAAGATTTTTTTTAATAAATAAAAGTTAAATTTGAAGAATCCGTTATCTTTTATTCCCAATTTTATTTGATCTAAAGCTGCAGAAAAATTTAAATTTTTAAGATAAAGTTTCACAATAAATGAGCGATATTTTAACAGCCATTTTTTGAATGTTTTTTTCCAAATTATTGGCAGTTCAAATTCACTTGAATTGAGAAATAATTTTGCGATAAAGATTTTATCCTCTGATAATCTTAAAGTAGTATTAAAATTTCTGGCAAAAGTGTTTGATTTATCATGAGAAAGATAATTATATCCTATAAAATCAAGCGTTTTATTTTTTACCCCTTTAAAGACAATTCTAATTAAATGTTCAATATCATTGCTAAGGAAGAACCGGTTTTTGTCATCTTTAGATATCATTAGGCCATATTTTTCAAAAATAGTTTTTTTGAAAAAACGGGCGTTAATTCCGTAGCTGATAATTATTTTATTTTTATCAATATCCATCCTTTCTTTGGTGCTTTCATCGATTATCTGCAGTTTTTGGTGCGAATCCTCTTGTAAAACGCGATAACATAAAGAAACGATATCAAGAGAATCGTCGATAGAAAATTCTTTAGCTACGGTTAATAATGTATTATTTTCATAAAAATCATCACCATTGATAAAAGCGATAATTTCGCCGGTGGCGATTTTAATCCCCTTGATAGTCGCATCCACAGCACCTTCATCGGCTATACTATGCCAATAGCTGATGTTTTTTTCATATTTCTTAATAATATCTACACTACCATCATTTGAAGCTCCGTCAATAACAATATATTCAAGGTTAGGGTAGTTTTGAGCGATAACGCTTTGAATTGTTTTTTCGAGGGTTTTTACATTATTTCTAACCGGTGTTATAATTGATATTTTGGGATAGTAATTCACTTTTATATTTGATATTATAATATGAGTTTTTATTATGATTGTATTTTTAAGTTTGACAACAAAAGAAATATGTTAAATTCGGATCTAAACAAAATCAATGATGTTTTGCGTTTGTATGAATCAATGCTTTTAATTCGAAAATTCGAAGAAAAGATCGCTGAAATTTATAATACAGACGTTATAAAAAGCCCAGTTCATTTGTCAATTGGACAAGAGGCCGTTGCGGTGGGTGTATGCGATGTTTTGGATAATGATGATATAGTTTCAAATACTTACAGATGTCATGCTACTCATATTGCTAAAGGTGGTGACTTAAACAAAATGATGGCAGAATTATATGGAAAAAAAGACGGATGTGCAGGTGGTAAAGCTGGTTCGATGCATTTGGTTGAAATAGAAAAAGGGATTATGGGAGCTTCGGCGGTTGTTGGAACAACAATTCCGGTGGCAGTTGGATACGCACTTGCTCTTAAATGGGAGGCGCAAAAAACCGATAAACAAAGAGTTGTGGTAGCCTTTTTTGGCGACGGTGCAACAGAAGAAGGTTGTTTTTCGGAAAGCATAAATTTTGCCGCTCTTCACAAACTTCCGATTATTTTCTTGTGCGAAAATAATGGACTTGCTATTCACAATCCAATTACTCGCAGATGGCCAACTGATAAGATTTGTCAGCGCATAGCCACTTATGGAATTGAAACGCACAAAATTGATAGTGGAGATGTGTTTGAAATCCGTGAGGTTGCCAAAAAAGCGGTTGATAAAATTAAGAAAGAAAAATCAGGACCAATTTTTATTGAATGTCATACTTATCGATATAAAGAGCATGTTGGCCCAACTGAAGATTTAAACGAAGAATATAGAGATATTGCTGAATATAAAAAATGGTTAGCCAAAGATCAAATCGATATTTTGGAAAAACAAATTGAAAAAACAGAAGTTGAAAAAATCAAAAATAATGTTGAAGAGAAAATTTTAGCTTCCATAAAATTTTCAGAAAAATCAGAATTTCCTGGAATCAAAGAATTATATGAACATGTATTAGCACCTAGAAAAGATAAGGTTGAGCATGATAAGCATGATAAAAATAATCAACATTTAATCCGCTATGTCGACGCAATTGCAGAAGGATGCGCAAGTGAGATGGCGCGCGATGAAAAAGTTTTTGTTTTTGGACTTGATGTTGATGATCACAAAAAAATTCAAGGATCAACGGCAGGTCTTGAAAAATTTGGAAATAATAGATTATTTGGAACTCCACTTTCTGAAGATGCGATGAGCGGTGTGGCTGTAGGTGCGGCAATGTACGGATACCGTCCAATCCATGTTCATATCAGAATGGATTTTATGACACTTGCGGCCAATCAACTGATGAATATGGCAGCAAAGGCGCATTATATGTATAACGGGCAAGTCTCAGTGCCGTTGGTTGTTCGCACCATGATTGGTAGATCATGGGGGCAGGGTGCGCAACATTCACAGGCGTTGCATGCAATGTTTGCGCATATTCCGGGCTTGCGGGTGGTTGCGCCGTCAAATCCTTATGATGCCAAGGGCTGTATGGTTGCAGCGATTCGTGACAATAATCCTGTAATTTTTATGGAACATCGTTTGCTTTGTAATATGAAAAGTTATGTACCAAAAGATTCTTATGAAATTGAAATTGGCAAAGGTCGAATTGTAAAAGAAGGTTCGGATATTACAATAGTGGGCATTTCACATATGGCCCTTGAAGCTACGCGTGCGGCACATTTGCTTGAAAATCAAGGAATTAATGCTGAAGTTATTGATCCAATCTGGATTAATCCGCTTGATATCCCTCTCATCAAAAAATCAATTAGCAAAACCAAAAAACTTTTAATTGTTGATAATGGTTGGGTTGAGTTTGGAGTTTCGGCTGAAATTTCTGCAAAGATTCATGAAGAATTTACTGGTGAAAAAATTTCAGTTGTAAGAATGGGATTTGCGCCGACAACTTGTCCAACTACACGTTCGCTTGAAGATTTATTCTATCCAAATCCAAAAACGATTTCTGATAAAGTTTGTGAGATTTTGGGAAAAGACAAAATTGATTTTTCAAAAGTTAAAGTTGATAATTCTGAATTAGAAGAGTTTAAAGGGCCATTTTAAATGATAATAATAGCGCATCGTATCAATACTATTGGGCAGTTGCAATCAGTTCCATTGGATTTTGGAATTGAAATTGATGTGCGATATCATGAAGATAATCTAATTTTGCATCACGATCCATTTTCTCATCATAAATTACCGACTCCAGAAAAATTCTCCGAATTACTCAAGAATTATCAATGCAAAGGCCCGATTATAGTAAATGTTAAAACTGAAGGCGTAGAAGAAAAATGTATCGAATTGCTCAATAAATTCAGAATAAATAATTGGTTTTTTTTAGATTTATCAATGCCATATTTTGTGAAATATTCAAAGCGTTTAGATATTGCGGGATTTGGTCCTGATAATTTGGCGGTCAGATTTTCCGATGAAGAGCCGATAGAATATTCTTTAAATTTCAGCAAAAAAGCAAAATGGGTATGGGTAGATTGTTTTACTGGTTTTCCATTGGATGATATTTCATATAAAAAACTCAAACTTGCTGGATTTAATATTTGCATTGTTTCTCCAGAATTGCAAAACTATCCTATTAGTAGAATTGCAGAATTTAAACAGCAATTAAACGGAAAAAAAATAGATGCAGTTTGTACTAAATATCCAGATTTATGGAGGAAAAATGATTAAAGATAGTAATTCATTTATGATTTTTGTTACGGCTTTCTTTATAGCCTTAATATTTGCTTCTTGGAGTTTTTTACCAATATTATTCGGTCAGTCAACCGAGGCATTTTTTGTTTCATCATCATCTTCTTTTTTTCAAAGTCTTCAGAGTTGGCAACCCTTAATAGGTGCTATTGATGATAAGAATCTTTTTCCGTCAGCTCCAAATGTTAATAGCGATAAAGCATTTTTGTTTTATCCATATATAACATTATGGTTTTTTGGTTTTATTAAATTAGTGTGTGGTCAATTTTGTGAGTTGTTTCTTAATCAAATAGTTATACCAACATTATGTTTTATTTTATTAGCTAAAATTTTCTTACGTTATTTATCGTTAAGATGGTCGATTGCAATCTCGCTTTTATCAGTAATATCATTTTCAGAAACCCCGTTTCGTCAATTTTTATTTGAATTGATTTCGTTAAAAAATTTAAGTGAAATAGCAACAATACAGCCACCTGAAATTCTACACTTTCCTTTTCCTTCATTTTCTTTATTGATTTTTTTAGCAATTTATTATTTTTGTACCAAGCAAAAAAAACTTACATCAATATATATTAGTGGTTTTACAATATTATGGTCTCTAACTACCCAGATCCACGTCATCGATGCTTTTTTTGGATTAATTTTTTGGTTTGCTTATTTTCCTATTAAATTATTTCGTCAAGAAAAAGCGGTATCATTTCAAATTCTAATTAGGCAAATAATTATACAATTTATAATTGCTCTAACAATAATATCTCCTTCTTTGTTTGCTTTAGCGAAGGCGACGGAAGCAGATCTAGGATTTGTTGTTAAAGATATAGATTTTGTAGGTTTATATTATTATTTTTCTTATTTCTTTGTTCCTATTTTTGGTTGCTTATTAATGTATTTTATTTTTCGGGTGGATATATATGAAATTCTCTTAAAATTTTGGCACATATATATATTAATGTTTGCAGAAATATTTCTTTTAAGTGCAGCAAAAATTTTTGATATAGGTATTGATTTAGAGATGGTTATAAATCGTGTACCACTATTTTTTTTGCATTTTTACTACTATGTGCCGATAATATATTTTGCTAGTCGTCCGCTAAATCACAATTTTAAGCATGGGATCGAGAGTAAAAAATTTTTTACTATTGCTAGAAATTTTATAATTTGGTTTTTTGGTAATTTTAGCAAATTTTATTTACCATTATTATCCATTTTATTGATGGTTTTTGCTTTAAATTCTTCTTTTTATTATTTTAAATATTATCAGTCTTTAAAAGAAATTGTAGATTTAAAAATCGAGAATTTTAAGGTAATTGATCAAAAGCTTGGTTCGCAAAAAAATAATGTAATTATATTTTCAGATCCAGTAATAACTAGTATCGCCTCAACTAAATCATATAAGACTTTATGGCCAAACCGCTTCTCAAACAATGTTAGCCAAGAGGAAATTATCTCTAAAATAGCATTAAATGCTAAAATTTTTAATTGGAGTGAAGATGAGTTTATTAAGTTCATGCTTCCGGGTAAATTACAAAATAATAATGCAGAAATTATTAATTTAGCCAATAATTTATTTGATAGCGGAATAGGTTATTGGCTAGTTTTTCACAAAAAAGTTTTAGTGCAAGATAAAGAATATTATGAGATGCTTCAAAATATATACAGAAATATAGATGTAGAATCTTTAATCAAGAAATACAAAGTTTCTTATATTGTTTTTGATCAAAATTACGAGTTCAGTAAGGCTAAAAAAATAGAAAAAATAAAAGAAATAAGTTTCTATAAAATATATGAATAAAAATTTAAGAAAATCAGTTTTCTGGCAAGGCCCGGACAATATTGAGCTTGCAACCAACAAAATCCCTGAAGTTAAAGCTGGAGAGGCTCTAGTTAAAGTTGAATCATGTGCAATATGTGGTTCTGATTTACGCATTCTAAAACATGGTAATGCCAGAGTAAAACCAGGTACTATCGTCGGACATGAGATTTCGGGTAAAATTGTAAAACTAGGCAAAGGAATCAGCAAGTTTAAAGTAGGAGATCGTGTAGCAATCGGAGCGGACGTGCCTTGCGGTGAGTGCATATATTGCAAAACTGGACGTGGAAATTGTTGCGATATTAATTATGCCATAGCACATCAATTTGAAGGCGGATTTAGTGAATATATTCACCTCAATTCTATGACCATAAAATTTGGTCCGGTGCATAAAATTCCCAAAAGCATAAATTATGATATTGCTGCTCTTGCGGAGCCTCTTGCTTGCTGTATTAATGGATATGAAAGGGGATTGATGAATAATACGAAAGGACGTTCTGTAGTAATTTTTGGTGCGGGTCCAATTGGTATAATGTTGGCAATGTTGGCACCTTTTTACAAAGCTGGAAAAATAATCGTAATTGACCCTAATCAGGCCCGTTTAGAGAAGGTAAAAAAGATGCTAAAGTTAAAGCATGTACTTAATCCTGAAAAAACTGACATATTGTTAGAAATAATGAAAATTACTAAAGGTTTGGGGGCGGATATGATTTTTACTGCTTGTCCTGCAATAGAAACTCATGAACAAGCGATTAAAATAGTGGCAAAACATGGGGTGGTAAATTTTTTTGGTGGTTTGCCAAAGACAGCCCCAGCTATTTCATTGCTTTCAAATTTTATTCATTATAGAGAAGCCTATATTACTGGATCCCATGGCTCAACTCCAGCGCAACATAAAAAAGCTTTAGATTTAATTATTTCCAAAAAAATTGATGTAGGCAAGCTAATTACTCATCGCTTTACACTTGAAGATATAAATGAGGCATATAAAATAGCTGCTTCAGGTAATGCAATTAAAGTATTGATAAAACCTCATGCATAACGGAATAACGCTTTCAGCATCATTAATGTGTATTGACTGGTTCAGGGCAGGTGAGCAAATAAAAGCTCTTGAAAATAGCAAAATTGATTATCTTCATATAGATTTGATTGATGGAAATTTTGCTCCTGATTTTACTATGGGATCGTCTATTATAAACGTTTTTAGAGAAAATACCAGTTTGCCTTTTGATTACCACCTAATGATTGAAGAGCCGAGCCGCTTGTTTAATGCATTTGAAGTTAGAGCTGGAGATGTTTATGCAATCCACCAAGAAACCAGTCGTAATTTGCACCGAGATTTAGTTACAGTTCGACGTATGGGAGCAAAAGTGGGTATAGCTTTATCGCCGGGCACTCCACTTGAGGCTCTTGAATACGTAATTGAGGACGCCAACGTGATTTTGCTGATGACAGTTGATCCTGGATATAAAGGTCAGCCGCTGGTTCCGCAAACTTTACGCAAAATAGAAAAACTAAGAAAAATAATTAAGGATATGCAATTGGATATCCAAATTTCAGTGGATGGTAACGTAAATTCGCAATATATCCCAGATATGGTTAGTGCTGGTGCAGATAAATTGGTTCTTGGTTCGAGTGGGTTGTTTCGCAAGGATATCTCGATTCATGATGCTCTCGAAAAAATTTACGAGTCAATTGATTTGGGATTAAATAACAGAAAAAAATAGTTTATGACATATCGGCTTGCAATTAATACTGGTTTTGCTGTTAATCGTTATTCTGAGCCAGAAGAATGGCTTAAAATTGTCGGAGAAGATTTGAATCTTCGTTATGCTCAGTTTACGGCTGATATGCTTAATGCCTCATTACCAAGTTCTATAATCAATAATCAAATTAATCGTATCAATGCGGCTTGCCAAAAATATAATGTGCAGATTTCAAGCACTTTCACTGGGGCATATACGCGAGTAAACCATCTGGCTCATCCTGATAAAGAAATTCGTGATTATTGGATTGAATGGTTTAAAAAATACGCTGATATTTCATTGGCTATCGGCGCAAAATCAATGGGAAGTCATTTCGGAATTTTTACATCTAAAGATGATAATGACAAAGCTAGACGCGAAGAAAGACGTAAGCAAAATATTCAATGTTGGCATGAGATTGGTGCGTACGCAAAAAAAATTGGTTTGGAATTTTTAAGTTGGGAGCCCATGTCAATTAGTCGTGAACAAGGTGAAACCCTAGTCGAATGTCGTCGTTTGCAAGATGATGTAAATAAAAATGCACCAATTGATTTTAAGATATGTCTAGATGTAGATCATGGAGATCTAGCCTCGCCAAATCCTGATGACACTAATCCTTACGTTTGGCTAAAGCACTTTGCAAAAAATTCTCCTTTAATTCATTTAAAACAAAGTTCAGAAAATAAATCTGGTCATTGGCCTTTTATTAAGCAATATAATGATATTGGTCGTATCAAGCCACAAAAAGTGGTTGAAACATTAAAAGAGCAAGGCGTTAATGATGTTGATCTAATTTTAGAATTAAGTTTCAGAGAACGCCAGCCTGCAGATAGTACCGTGGTAGAAGTGTTAAAAGAGTCGGTAGAATATTGGCGAGATATAATCAAAGACTAATATGCAAATTATTATTACTCTTGCTGGACATTCAAGAAGATTCAAAAGTCATGGTTATAATTTGCCTAAATTCTTAATTGATATTGATGGTATACCGATGATTCAACATGTGGTTAACATGTTTGGTGCTGATGATAGCTTTCACTTTGTTTTAAATTCCGATCAAATAAAAGAGTTTCCTCAAATTGAAAAAATTTTGCGCTCAACCGCTAAAAAAACTGAGTTGGTTATAATTGAGCCACATGAGCTTGGTCCCACTCATTCCGCAATGCAAGTTAAAAATATTGCTAATGAGGATGAGGTGATTATTTCTTATTGTGATTTTTTTGTTGATTGGAATTACAATAATTTTAAGCGTCAGGTTTATGGTTATGATGGTGCTATTCCTTCATTTAAAGGGTTCCATCCTGCTTCATTTGGTGATACTTATTATGCTTATATGCGCGTAAATGAGAATGATGAAATGCTGGAGCTGCGAGAAAAAAATAGCTTTACACCTAAAAGACATGAAGAATTTGCATCTGCTGGAATTTATTATTTTAAAAACTGGAAATTATTTAAAGATTATGCAATAAAATTGCACCAAAATGGGTTTGAGAATCTTAAAGAAGGATATGTTAGTTTGCTTTTTAATCCAATGGTGCGCGATGGTTGTAAAATAAAAGTTACCGAAATTGAGCATTTTATTTGTTTTGGCACTCCTGAAGATTTGGCTCAATATAATTTTTGGTCAAAATATTTTTCTTCTGTAAATTATCATCCAATCTTATCGAAAAATACTCGTAAACAAATAAATTTAATTCCTTTGGCAGGAAAGGGCAGTAGATTTAAAGAATATGGATATAAAGCTGGAAAACCTTTAATTATAGTAAGAAGAAAACCAATGATTATTGCAGCTTGTGAATCATTTCCGCAGGCAGATGAATGGATATTTTTAGCAAGAAGCGAGGATTTAAAAAAACATCCAATCAAAAATACCTTGCTTCAAAAATTTCCTGAATCACAGATTATTCCAGTTGATTTTGATACCAGTGGGCAAGCTGCCACTTGCTTGCTTGCAAAAAATAAAATTGATCCTGAGGCATCATTATTTATAGCTTCTTGTGATTATGAAACCAATTTTGATGTGGCAAAGTGGAGCAACATTATCAGCGATGAAACAATTGATGCGGCAATTTGGACTTATCGGATGAAAAGCAATTTAGTTAAAAATCCTAAAGCCTTTGCTTATTGTCTTACTAAAGAAAATAGCGATGAAATATTAAAAATTGTTGAAAAAGAAATTATTAGTGAAAATCCATGGCAAGATCCCCTAGTAGTTGGCAGCTTTTGGTTTAGAAAAGCCAAAGATTTTATATATTCTGCAGAAGAAGCGATAAAAAATAATATAACTGTTAATGGTGAACATTATGTTGCTAACAGTATGAATCTACTTTTAGAACAAAAAAAGAAAATTGTAATTTTTGATATTGAACAATGGATTTCATTTGGCGATCCATTTGAGTTGCAAATATTTTATTATTGGCAAGATTTTTTTGAAAAAAAAGCAAGAGGTGAATTATGAAAGAGATGAGAGCAGTTGTATTAACCGCAAACCAGAAAATGAATTTGCAAAAAATCCCACTTCCTAAACTTGACGATAATAGTTGTCGAATAAAAATAAAAAATGTGGGTGTATGTTCTTCTGATATTGCGCGGGGATTTGGTGGTAGTGCTTATTTCTATCCACTAATAATGGGACATGAAATATCTGGTCAAATAGTAGAAATAGGAAAAAAAATAAAAAATTTCTTCATTAATGATGCTGTGGTTATTTTTCCGCTTTTGCCTTGTTTTAAATGCGAAGCCTGCGAAAGAGAAATTTATGCGCAATGTCATGATTATAGTTATTATGGATCGCGCTGCAACGGAGCCTATGCTGAATATATCGATGTAAAAGAATGGAATCTTTTAAAAATACCAGAAGGGATTGAATATGTAGATGCAGCATCCGTTGAGCCTCTTGGGGTCGTGCTTCATGCCATCAAAAGAACCAATATCTCAAATGATAAAAAAATTGCGATAATTGGCGCAGGTTTTTTAGGATTATTGATGGCGCAAATTATCAAGCTTAAATTTCCAGAATGCCAAGTTACAATTTTTGATCGTAACCAGTTTAAATTAGATATTGCTAAAAAATATTCTAAATATTCACTGCTTCTCAAAAACCAAAATGACTGGGATGGTTATATTAAGCTAGAAGGTGAAGACGAATTTGATATCGTGGTTGAGGCAAGTGGAGTTGCACAAAATTTTGTTAATGCCATAAAAATCACTGCACATGGAGGATCAACTTTATGGATGGGTAATGTAAATAATGATGTTGAGATTTCAAAAAAAACCATCAGTAGTGTGTTGCGTAAAGAAATGACAATCATTGGAACTTGGAATTCTGAGTATAATCCAAAAAAATATGATGATTGGAAAGAGGCTCTAGATCTTATTAAGCAAGGTGTTAGGCCAAGTCAGTTAGTTACGCATTTTATTAGCCTAGAAGAGATTCCGCAAACTCTTTTAAAAATCTACAATCATAAAGAAGGTAAAGAGCGCTTTGATTCAATTAAAGTAATGGTAAAATTTCAATGAAAAAATTTTCAATAATTGTTCCTTGTTATAATGAAGCGCAAAATATTCAATTAATTGTTGCCGCTTTTGAAAAAGCGGTTAGAGTTAGAGACAATATCGAAGTGATTCTAGTTAATAACGGGTCAAATGATAATTCTGCTGCTATATTTGCAGAAGAGCTAAAAAACAAAGATATTTTTAAATTGGTCAATGTTGAAAAAAACCAAGGTTATGGTTTTGGTATATTGGCTGGTCTTGATGCAGCGCAAGGTGATGTTATGGCATGGACTCACGCAGATATGCAAACTGATCCAAATGATGTTATTCGGGGCTTTGAGCTTTATGAAAAATCAGAAAATAAAAAAGTTTTTATCAAAGGAAAAAGAAAAAATAGAAAATTATCTGAATATATTTTGACATTGGGGATGCAAGTAGCTGTTAAATTAATATTAAATGTTTTTCTCGATGATATCAATGCTCAGCCAAAAATTTTCTCGCGTGAGTTTTATGAGAAATTTTTAAAGAACAAAGCCCCATATGATTTTTCACTAGACCTTTTTGCGCTATATCAGGCAAAAAGAAATGGTTTTTTATTTAAAAATATTGATGTTTTATTTAAAAAAAGATTATATGGTGATGCTAAGGGAGGAGGGGCATCTTGGTTGGTTAGATTAAGGATTATTAAAAGAACAATTGTTTATATTATTAAATTGAAGAAATCATGATTAATTACATCAAAAATTGTGAAACATGTTTACAATTTTTACGATTTATCACGATTGGAGTTATAAACACCTTGTTAAATTATATTGTTTATCTTTTTATGCTTGAAATAGTAGATATTTATTATCTATTTGCTGGCATATCTGGATTTATAGTTGGGGCTATTAGTGCTTTTTTCTTGAATCGGGCTTGGTCTTTTAAAAATAATATATGTATAAAAGCGGGATTATCATTATATATGGTTGTACAAATTTTTTGTTTGTTTATACATGTTCTTATTCAATATGGAGTTACAGAAATCTTTGTTTTACGTGCAGAATATTCACAATTTCCAAGTATAGTTGTTACGACTTTCATTAATTTTTTTTTAATTAGAAAGTTTGTTTTTGTAAAAAAATAAATTCAAATATTTAGATAAATTATATTGATAATATGAAGAAAGAGACCTTTTATGATAATTATAGCTTTATATTGGTAGCATTATTTATTATATTGGTTGCTTATATGCCGATTATAAAGCTTAATTATATTTTTCATGATGATGTCTATTATTTTTCGAATGGATGGGATAAAAAATCTTGTGATGGCTATTCGCAGCTTAACGCTTACATTTATAGTTATGCTAGGCCTATTGGTGGTTATATTAAATGTTTCTATGGAATGGCCTTTGATACAATTCCTGAAGCTAAATATGTGAGGTTATTTAATATTGCGGTTGTTTTGTTGTTTTATACGATTTTAGTCCAAAATTTTTTAAGATATTCGGGGGTGGAAAAATTACAATCTCAGGTTATATCAATATTAACTGTCTTATTAACGCCTTACCAAACACCAATGGCGCAAATAACAAACATACATCACGTAATTGCAGCCATATTAGTTATATTATGTGTAAAAGAAAGCACTAAATTAAATTTTGATAGCCCCAGCTTCTCTATAACAAAAAAAATTTTTATAAATCTTATTTTATTTTTTGTGATGTCTGCTGCTTCCTTAACCTATCCCCCTTCTGCAATGCTTTATTTTTCATTTTTTGGTATATTTTTTATTTTAAAATATAAAAAAATAAATTTAGAAATTATTAGAAATTCCTTTCTGAACTTGTTGCCATTAATGTTTTCGCTGATTGTTGTTTTTTTATGGTCAAAAATGTACAAATCCGACGAAAGATCAGAAATATCTTTTAATATCACCGAGAAAACAGAATGGTTTTTTTATCAAATTTTGCCAAAATCTTTTAGTTATTTTGACGCATTTCCATCCATATATTATCTATATTTTTCCGTTGGTATGATTATTTTATGCGGACTCATTTATTTAATAAATAATAAGACGGATATAAAGTTATCTGCCGTTATTATGCTTTCAAAATTATTTATTGGCTCATCATTTTTAGTCATGACGTTTTTTCCTATGCTAGTAGCCAATATACCGTTAGGACAAGTGCCTCATAGAATTTTTATTGCCATTGATAGCTTTGTGTTGTTTTGTGTTTCTATGTCATTGTTTTATGTGTTAGATAATATAAAAAATGAATTTATTAGAAATATTGTTATTAAGAGCGTGACATTCTTATTTGTGCTCATTGCTGTTTTTATCACAAATTATAATCTTGATAAATATTATGCGAGACATTTAAATATCACATATAATTTTCTAAAATATCGTTTAGCTAATATTGATTTTGGAGATTCTCGCAACAAGGTTCATATAATAATTTCTACCCTTCCATACCAAACTAAAGAAATTAGTAATGATGAGTTTGGAATTCCTACTACCTTCTGGAAAGACGATATTATACCTTTATCGATTGCTATATTAAAAGAAATTGGTTCTCCTTTGCAATATAGCGAAATTATTAAAAATGAATTAATTACCATCGGTACCAAAGATGATATAATAGCCGGTTCTCTAGTTGATAAAAAGCCATCCGGTAGAATAGTGATTGATACAAATAATATTCCTGTTCCAATGGGAGGGGTAGTATCTCAATAAAATGAAAGAGTTTCGGGGGGGGGTTGAAGCGGATATGGTGTAAATCAAAAATTATTGCGAAAACTTAGGTTGAATAAAAAAAGAAAATTAAAAGCCCAATTTATTAGAAATAGAATGAATATAGCAATTTCAAAGCCAAAATTAGTAAAATTCGGTCAATATCAAAAATATCTTCAACAAATTGACAGCAATCGATGGTATTCGAATTCAGGGCCATTACTAAGGGAATTTCAAGCACGATTGGCACAGCTATTTGGATGCGAAAAAGAAGATGGGGCTTTGGTTGCAGCTTCTGCAACTTCTGCATTATCTTGCGTGCTTTATGCGATTAAAATCCAAAATGATTTTTTTAATGAGAAAAAATATTGCTTAATTCCTTCTTGGACATTTATTGCAACTGCCGTTGCCGCTATAAATGCCGGTTTTATTCCCTATTTTATTGATGTTGATAGTGAAACATGGATGTGTAATCCTAAAAAACTACAAGAGCAGATAAAAGCCATAGATAATATCGGGGCAGCTATAATCACTGCAGCTTTTGGCAGACCGGTTGATATCAAATCTTGGCAAGAATTTCAGAAAAATACTGGTATTGCTGTAATAATTGATGGTGCGACTGGATTTGACGCCTTGCTTAATTGCCAAGAATTTTTTGTTAACGATACAATTCCAATTGTGGTTAGTGTTCATGCCACGAAGATTTTTGCAATAAGTGAGGGTGGGGTAATTTTATCTAAAAATATCGAGCAAAATAAATTAATTAATCGAATAATCAATTTTGGTTTTGGTGAAGAGCGAAATGTTATGAATTTTGGATTTAATGCAAAGTTAAGCGAATATGCGGCAGCTATTGGTCTGGCTACTCTTGATAACTGGCCTACAATAAAAAACGAATGGTGCAAGCTAACTTCTGTTTATAAAAAACATTTAGATCAAAAAAATATCAAAAATGATTTGTCAGATATTTATTTAAAAACTACTTGTAATATTATTGTTGATAAAGATTTGGCGAAATTAATTGCTGATTTTAAAATTAAAGGAATTGAAGCTAGAAGATGGTGGGGAAAGGGTTGTGCTGAGTTTATGCCTTATCAAAATTATCCAAAAACAAAATTAGACAATACTCAGAAGCTTGTAAACTCGGTGATAGGGATTCCTTTTTATCTTGACCAGAAAGAAGAAGAGATAATTTATATCGCCAGTCAAATTCTAGAGAAATAAATTGCAGTAATATCTTAAGCAGGGGATAATTTATAATGATTTTATTGTATTTTGTAATAATATTTGATGTGATTATTACAATTAAATGTTATGAAAAAATTTATGAAGAGAATCTTGTTTTTAGGTGGGTCAAATATGCAAATATCGGCTATAGAATATGCTAAATCACGAGGTTATTATGCAATTTGTACAGACTATTTTGATGATTCTCCGGGTCATAAAATTGCTCACGAATCTCATAAAATAAGTACCACAGATAATGAAGCAGTGTTAGAATTGGCTAAAAAATTGAAAGTTGACGCTATAATTGCCTATGCCTCCGATCCTGCCGCTCCTACTGCCAGCTATGTTTCTGAAAAACTAGGATTAATTGCTAATCCCGATGAAAGCGTCTTAACGCTGGCACGCAAAGATAAATTTCGTGACTTTCTGACTAAAAATAATTTTAATGTACCAGAATTTGAAGTTTTTGAAGAAATTGAGGCTTTAAAAAAATATTATCATAACAAGAAAAAAATAGTGCTAAAACCAGTTGATTCTTCGGGCAGTAAGGGGGTTTCGGTTGTCAAAGATTTAAAAGAAATTGATGATGCTTTTAAAAACGCGCTTAATTTTTCGCGCGTCAAGAAAGTTATCGCTGAAGAATTTATTGAAAAATTTTCTTATCAAATTGCTGGAGATGGCTTTATTTATAACTCAAAATTAGTTTTTAGATGTTTTGCAAATGAACATTTTAATAAATCCGGAAATATCCTAGTGCCAATAGGAGAAAGTTTTCCTTACATTCATAATGAAAAATTTGCCAACAAAATTCATGATGAAGTGCAAAGATTAATAACTCTTCTCGGTATGAAATTAGGGCCACTTAATTTTGATATTATGATTAGTGATGATAAGGTTTATTTGATGGAAATTGGCCCGAGAAATGGTGGAAATATTATCCCAGAAATGATAAAGCATGCGACAGGGATTGATCTTATCCATTATACAATCGAAGCTTATCTTGGTCATGATTGTAGTGATTTAGCAATGAAAGAAACAAACGGATTTTATTCATCTTATATGATAAACTCTCTACAAAGTGGCATTCTATCAAAAATAGTGCTTGATGAGAAAATAAGAAATAATATAATCGAGATAAAGCAGTGGATTAAGAATGATACTCCAATTAAGCAATTCACAAATGCTAGCCAGCTTATCGGAGTTGCAATTCTAAAATTTGATTCAAAAAAAGAAATGATTGAAAAAATGGATGATATGTCATCTTTAATAAAAGTTCTGGTTAACTAATATGAAAGCAATCGGGGGTTTTTTTGAATTTGAATTAAACAGCGAGTCAAATGAATATCACAAAAATCTTCTTACCTTTAATTCGGCAAGAAATGCGCTTTATTTTCTGTTAAAAAATCGTGCTTATAAAAAGATTTTTCTTCCTTATTATATTTGCAATTCAATCATTCAGACAATTAATAAACTTGATATTGAAATTAAATATTATGAATTATCAGACGATTTTCTGCCTTTACTTTCTAAGTTTCTGCGCGAAGACGAAGTTTTGCTATATGTGAATTATTTTGGGATTTTTTCTTATCAGGCAAAAAAATTAATTAAAATTTACAAAAATATAATTATTGATAATAGCCAAGCTTTTTTTGAAAAAGCTTATAAAAATTGTGATGTTATTTATTCGCCAAGAAAATTTTTCGGCATAGCTGACGGGGCTTATTTGGGCACTTCGCTCTCGCTTACTAATGATTATCTTCCAAGAGAAAGAATTGCTGATAAATCAGCCCATCTATTAATGCGAATTGAACAAAATCCAAAAAGCTATGAAGAATATTTAAAAAATGAAAAATATTTTAACGATGCCGTGATTTTACGCATCTCATTAGTTAGTGAAAAAATATTAAATAATATTGACTATAAGAAGATAAAAAAAATTCGCCGTAATAATTTTTTTTTCTTGCATAAAAACTTGAAAAAAATTAATAAATTTAATTTCAAAATACAAATGCACGACGTGCCAATGATCTATCCTTTATTGATTGAAAATGGCGAAGGGCTAAGAAATTATCTGATTAGTCATAAAATATATGTGGCTCAATATTGGAAAGAAGTTTTAAGTTTGTCTGCTAAAAATTCTTTTGAATCTGAATTGGCAAAAAATCTGGTTTGTTTGCCAATTGATCAGCGATACAACTGTAATGATATGAAAATAATAATTAACAATATTATGAATTTTAGAAATGCAAAATAACTTTTATTCTAAAGAAGAATTAAAACAAATTGGTTTCAAAAAAATTGGTGAAAATGTTTTGATTAGTAAAAAAACCAGTATTTACAATCCGCAAGAAATTGAGATCAAAAATAACGTCAGGATTGATGATTTTGTTATTTTGAGCGGTAAAATAAAAATTGGTAATTATGTACATATTTCAATATTTTGTGCCATTCAGGCCAGTAATATCGGCATTGATTTAGAAGATTTTTGCGGTCTTGCGCCTTCAGTTTTTTTGTTTTCAAGCTCTGATGATTATTTTGGAAATTATATGACAAATGCCATGGTGCCAGATGAATATAGAAATGTTAGGAAAGGTAAGATTGAAATTAAAAAACATGTGATAATTGGTGCAAATTCTGTAATATTGCCAGGAATAATTTTAGAAGAAGGAACAGCAATTGCTGCTATGAGCCTAGTAAATCGTTCTACCGAAGGTTGGTATATTTATTCAGGCAATCCTATTAAAAAAATTTTTCCACGTTCAAAAGGGTTATTAAAACTAGCAAAAAATCTTGAATAATGGAATTTTCTAGAGTCATATCAAATTTTAAAGATCGAGATTTTTTAATAAATAAAAATCGTATCTTTACCTATAATGATCTTTTTTTAGCTCTTACTAAATCAAAAGAATTCCTTCAAAAAAATAAAATTTTTTCTGGAGATGTAGTTAGTATAGAAGGAGATTTTTCCATCAATTCTATAGCATTATTTTTTGCGTTGATTGAATTAAAGGTAATAATTGTGCCAATGCTCAGATCTCTGCCAAAAAAAACCAAAGATGATTTTGCAGAAATCGCAAAGGTGAAAATCAAAATCATGATTGATGAAAATGATCAAATTTCTATTGCTAGAACTGCTAAAAATTCTTCAACATTGCTGGTAAACAAGTTTAGAAAAGAAAATAAATCTGGTTTGATTTTATTTTCTTCTGGCTCAACCGGTGCTAATAAGGCTATTTTGCATGATCTAGGGAAAATGCTTAATCTTTACAAGCCAACAATTTCAAAAGTGTCAATTGCTTTTTTGTTATTCGATCACATTGGTGGAATCAACACTTTATTTCATAATCTAATTAATGGTGGATGTTTAATAGCATTAAAAGATCGGCAAACAAAGACAGTTTGTGAAGCTATAGAAAAATACAAAGTACAAATTTTGCCCGTTAGTCCAACTTTTATTAATTTATTTTTACTTAGTGAAGATTATAAAAATTATGACCTCTCTTCTCTTGATGTTGTAAAATACGGTTCCGAAGTAATGAGTGAAGAAATATTAAAGAAATTTCGCAATTTATTTCCAAAAATTAAATTAAAACAAACCTACGGTCTTTCTGAAATTGGTGTTTTGAATGTCAAATCTCAAGATTCAGACTCGCTTTTTATTAAATTAGAAGATAATAATTTTTTAATTAGAATTGTGGATAACGCTATAGAAATAAAAAATGATTTTTCAATGGTAGGTTATATTAATAGTGATGAAAATCCTTTTACGGAAGATGGATGGTTTAGAACTGGTGATTTAGTGGTGCAAGATGGAGATCTAATAAAAATTCTTGGACGTAAATCTGAAATTATTAACGTTGGTGGATTAAAAGTTTATCCTAGTGAGGTTGAAAATATTTTAAGAAAAGTTGAAAATATATTAGATGTGGTAGTAAAAGGTGAATTTAACGCGATAACTGGACAAATTGTGACTGCAACTGTTGTTTTGAAAAAGGATGAAGATATTGCGACATTAACAAAAAGAATAAGAATTAATTTGAAAAATCAGCTTGAAAATTATAAAATTCCGCAAAAAATCAAAGTTGTAACTAATGATGAATTATATAATGTAAGATTTAAAAAAATAAGAAAATAACATGAATAAAAAAGCGCAAATAATCAATTTAATTCAAGAGGCGTTGGAGGATATTAAAGATATTATCGGTGAAACTATCAACACAAATAATCCGGAAACCAAATTATTTGGGCAAGATTCAGCAATTGATTCAATGGCAATGGTTGCTTTAGTTATTTCATTTGAAGGAAAAATCAATTCTAAATTCGATAGTTCAATTGTTTTGGCAAATGAAAAAGCAGTTTCTATGAAAAATTCTCCTTTTAAAACTATTAATTCGCTCGCTGATTATGCTATAGAATTATTGGAGCAGAATCATGAATAAAACTGTTACAATCATTACGGGTACCAGAAAAGGCATTGGGCAATATTTAGTAAAATATTATCATGATCTAGGTCATCAGATTATTGGATGTTCGCGACAAAAGCCTGATTGGCAGTTAAAAAATTATGAGCATTTTGAACTTGATGTCGCTGATGAAAAAGCTGTAGTCAAAATGATTCAGGATATAAAATATAAGTATGGTAAAATCGACAACTTGATTAATAATGCTGGAATTGCTTCGATGAACCATTGCTTATTGACTCCAGCTAAAACAGTTGAAAATATTTTTAATACTAACTTTATGGGAAGTTTTTTGTTTTTGCGTGAAGCTGCTAAAATAATGTCATTAAAAAGATATGGAAGAATTATCAATTTTGTCACTGTGGCAACGCCTTTAAAACTTGAAGGTGAGGCGATTTATGCCGCATCAAAAGCTGCGATCAAATCTTTAACTGAAGTGACGGCAAGAGAATTAGCTGCTTTTAATATCACTGTTAATGCGGTGGGTCCAACGCCAATCGAAACCGATTTGATAAAAAATGTGGCAAAAAATAAAATGGATGCTTTATTAAGAAGGCAAGCAATTAACAGATTCGGAAAATTTGAAGATGTAGTAAATGCGATTGATTTTTTTCTTAAAAAAGAAAGTGATTTTATTACTGGACAAACTATTTATCTTGGTGGCGTTTCTTAACTATAAACAATTTATATGAAATTTATCGCTGCATTAAAGATCGAAATATTAAAAAATATTTTTAATGATTTCGAAGACAATATTGACGAGGTAAGATTTAAGAAAGAAGAATTTGGTAAATTTAAAAAAAATAAATTTTTCAGAATTTTGTCTGATTTTTTAAAGATAAAAAACTATTTAGAAAAAACATACAAATATAAACATTATTCATATTTATATAAAAAATTAAGCGATAGTCATTCTAGAAATTGTCTCCTCAAAGTGGCTGCTTATAAAATAATGCTTTATCGTAAGGTTAAGCTGCCTATTGTCAGCAAATATTATAAATCTTTAGATTATCTAAAAAGCATTATTAAAACTGAAAATGAATATTTGGATCATAGTTTTACTTTTTTACCAAAATTTGAACTTTTTGATTTAAAACCAATTAATTTTAATGTTAAATTATTTAATTTATATCCTGGCATTGCAATTATATTTGTACTTGAGCAATATAGAAATAATTATCTCAACATTAGAGCTAAAAAAGGTGATTATATATTGGATTTAGGGGGATTTTACGGTGATACGGCTTTATATTTTGCGGAAATAATTGGTAATGAAGGTAAGGTTTTTTGCTTTGAGTTTATTCCTAATAATTTAAAAGCATTTGATAAACATATCGAATTAAATCCTCACTTAAAAAATATAATTGAGATTGTCAAAAAACCGGTTGGAGAAAAAACTGATGAGAAATTATTTTATTGGGATAATGGCCCCGGAAGCTCTGTAAGTCGTAACAAAAGAAATGATGACGATATCGAAATAACTTCCATAACTATTGATGATTTTGTTTCTAAGCAAAATATAAAGAAAATTGATTTTATCAAGATGGATATTGAAGGATCTGAACTTGCAGCTTTGAAGGGTGCTAGAAAAGTTATTGAGAAATTTAAGCCAAATTTAGCAATTTCAATTTATCATAAAAATGAAGATC